>Ga0307489_10000033_pt1 | contig 71937 bp, 67 predicted proteins | sample SB12metaG_FD_202247 | JGI IMG/M metagenome (GOLD analysis project Ga0307489, IMG submission 202247) | Sea-ice brine microbial communities from Beaufort Sea near Barrow, Alaska, United States - SB 1.2 | ecosystem: Environmental > Aquatic > Marine > Coastal | place: USA: Alaska | collected... | reverse complement strand
ACAGTAGCCATAGTCCCATTTTAGAACGCTTAGGCTTAGACTCCGCGCAGTGGTTAACGCTGACGACGGAGTTTGAAAAGCATTTTTGTTATGCCGCCGGGGCAGAGCAGATGATGAATGCTTTTAAGCGCCATACCCATCATCAAAGACTAAGAGGAATGGGCAAGGCCAAAACGTTACTCAAACGCGCCTGATATATCTGCATACGAACATCAAAGAAGACAAAGCAGCACCGAATAGTTAAGTGCGCTGAAGTGCTGCCCCCCAATCTGGCTCCAATCTATCATTCACTCCATTTGACTGCCTCACAGACTCATTTTAAATGATATTTACCCTTGAGCCCGCTTCTATAAGGCAATACCAATAATGTGATGTGATTATATGGACAAACTATTTAACGTGGGTGTCTAGATAATTTTGGTGTCTAGATAATTCTTTACTATTTTGCATAATTCTTTACTAAGCCTAGAAGCGGATCAGTAATGATCAATTAAATTACAAGATTAAAGCGGCAACCCTGCCGCGCGAGCGGTTTAGTCTATGAGCGATCACCGGACATTCAGCCCCAGTTATTCCAAGTATTGAAGATCCATTGGTGCTCCAAAAGATACTCAGTCACCTGAATATAAAAAATGATGAAGTCTTAGAATTATTGCGCCGCCTCAGATAAGTCTGCTCGAATAAAAGCAGTTCTTCATCAGAAACAAAAGCAATGTTCAAAACTGGTTTGCACAACAGTGGGCGGCGCTTGTTTTGAATTCTGAATTACGTAAAAATAGTTGAGTAATAGCGACAGTTCGCCGACAGTCGGGACATTATTGATATAAAAGGGATGTCGATATACAAAATATGAGGTAAGTTGTATCGTCATTTCATGAAAAATGACGTTTTATTTTACCTATACTCCCTCGTTTATCCCATGTTGATTTTGGTGCAGCTGATATTGATTTGTTAATCGAAAAACTAACGCAACACCGTATGGTGAAGTTAGGTGAACATAGCGCCCTTACACCCGATATCAGCCGAGAAATATTAGTCACTGCTCTTTAATAAGACCCTTGGGATAGGACAATCTGGATATTGGTCAGTCAAGACATGTCCCAGTGGTTAAAAGAAGCAAAAATAACTTATCGTGAAGACCTCGTCGAGGGCTTAGAAAATACAGTTGAGTCTTTCATTGGTTTATTGGAAGGCAAAAACTTTGGCAAGCTTGTCATACGTGTTGGTCCTGACGAATTGTAATTGATAACAACCTTTAAAGAGAAATATTATGTTAACAGTACACCATTTAAATAAATCGCGTTCTAAACGCGTATTGTGGTTGTTAGAAGAACTTGGCATGGAGTATCAACGTGTTGATTATCAGCGCGATGCTCAGACCAATTTAGCACCTCCAAGTTTGCAAGCAGTTCACCCGCTGAGTAAAGCACCCATTATTGTTGATGGTGATATTACCTTGTGTGAGTCTAGTACCATAATGGAATACATTTTGGACCAAGACGTTGAAAAACGTTTACGCCCTGAAAAGGGGACCAAAGCCTATTATCAATATCTGGAGTGGTCGCATTTTGCTGAAGGATCCTTGGCATTACCGGTGATGTTTAGTTTATTTATGAGTATGGAAACCCGCAGCGGCGACCAGAAAATGGACGGCTATATTGCCAAAGAAGTGGCTTTAGACTTTGGTTATATTGAATCTGTTTTGACTGAGCGCGAGTATTTTGCTGGCACTGAATTCACAGCTGCCGACATTATGATGCAAATCATGCTAGAAATTGCATCTAGTCTTGGTTTGCTTAAAGGTCGGGATAACACCTTGGCTTATTTGGCAAAAGTGCAACAGCGCTCTGCTTATAAGAAAGCGGCGAGCTTTGGTTAGATATTAAGACCAATGGCCACCGCTTTTATCTGCTCCTTGTAAGGGGCAAGTAATTCAAGTGTGGCGTGTAAATTTTTGTCGATACGCTTATCCACAACTTTATTATCCTCTTCATCTATGACAACCACGACGTGATTGTTTAAATGTAAGTCAATGCCCAAGTAAAATGACATAACAGCCTCCCGTTTGTGTTGGTTTGAGCACCTTTTAGCATAGCTAAAAGGTGCTCGGAGGCTGACTTGAGGATTTTCAGAGACGCTGTTCCATCAAAACTATCGGCTCCTTATGGCACCGACCTACCCAATAGCTGACTGACTCAAAGAGCGACCAACGGTCGTTCAGCTTAATCAAGGCGTAGTTAGGTTTTGCGCAGAATGAGCGTTTGAATGTCAATAATCACGTATGACCGTTTTGCCCTAAAAAGACCTAAATGACAAAATAAGGGAGCCACTACATGTAGTGTCTGGTGGAGCTAAGTGGATAACCCTGCATGAATAAAGTGTTATTAGCCTTAAAGGTTGGGAATATAAAATTTCACCTGCTGATATTTTTAAATCTTTATCCCTTTAAGGGCGATTAATGTCTGATTAATCGCCCAGAGTTTGGCATAATCCCATGTCTTTTTTTTCTGTATGGGTTTTAGTCTTACGCACTATGTCGAATACTTCTAAATTGTTTGCCAAAGATGGCATTTTATCCACGGCTATCGCTGGCTTCACCCCGCGCCAGGCGCAAACAGACATGGCCAGCGCTGTGACAGATGCTATTGCTAAAAAAATCCCTCTTATAGTTGAAGCCGGAACAGGTACAGGCAAGACGTTTGCCTATCTGGCGCCAACCTTGCAGTCGGGTAAGAAGATCATCGTTTCAACCGGTACTAAAAATCTCCAGGAACAGCTATTTCATCGGGATTTACCCTTGATTAAAAAAGCGCTGGGTAATAACAGCAAAACAGCCCTGTTAAAAGGCCGGGCTAATTATTTATGTTTACACCGCTTGCGTCAGCATGGTGGAAATAGCACCTTGGTAGACAGGAATACTATGGTGGAGCTGTCTGAAGTTAGGCAGTGGGCGACCAGCACCAAAACCGGGGATATGGGAGATTTAAAAAGCCTGGCGGAGGATGCCAAAGTGCTACCTTTTGTTACCTCTACTGCCGATAATTGTCTGGGTAAGGATTGCCCGGATTATGAAGACTGCTATATGATCAAAGCGCGGCGTAAGGCCCTTGATGCCGACGTCGTTGTGGTCAATCACCATCTGTTTTTTGCCGACATGGCCTTAAAGGATACCGGCTTTGGTGAGCTTATACCCGAAGCCGATGTGGTGGTATTTGATGAAGCCCATCAAATTCCAGATATTGCCAGTGAATATTTTGGTGAAGCCTTATCCAGTCGTCAACTGCAGGACATCAGCCGTGACATAGAGCTGGTGTATCGCACTACGCTTAAAGATGCCAAACAGTTACACGCTAGTGCCGAGAAATGTAAAATGATCGCTGCCGATCTGCGTTTATTGTTTCCCGAAAAAGCGCAAAAAGGTAACTGGCGGGAAATGCTGGGTCGCGACGAGGTACAAACCCAGATCAGCAAGCTGGCCGATGCACTTAATGTATTGTACGAAGTGATCAAGCTGCATCTTAATCGTGACAAAGATCTCGACAGTATATTCGAGCGGGTCAGTGAAGCGAGGGGCAAATTAGAACGCTTGACTGATGTAAATAAGCAGGGTGTCAGTTTGTGGTATGAGACGACCATGCGCCATATCGTGTTACACCTTACCCCGTTGAGTATATCCAAAAAATTTGCCAGTTTTGTTGCCAACCCCAAGCGTACCTGGATTTTTACTTCGGCGACGCTGATGGTGGGCAATAGCTTTGAGCATTTTCAGCGGCAAATGGGCTTAAACGATGCCAAGACGCTGGCCCTGGACAGCCCCTTCGATTACCAGCAACAGGCGATGCTTTGTGTGCCCAGGTTTTTGCCTGAGCCTAACGCCAGAGAAATGCGTGCCACCTTACTGGATATTTCTATTAAATTGATTGCCGCCAGTCAGGGGCGCTGTTTTTTGCTATTTACCAGTCATGCCACACTGCGGGCAATCGCCAGCTTACTGGAAGGTAAAATTGATAACCCGATTTTAGTACAAGGCACTACGACCAAACGGGCTTTGCTAGAAGAATATGTAAAAAACAAACATGCCGTATTACTGGGAACCGGGGCGTTTTGGGAAGGGGTGGATGTGCGCGGCGACGATCTAACGTGCGTATTGATAGATAAATTGCCCTTTGCCTCGCCGGATGATCCGTTGCTACAGGCTAGAATTGAAGAGTGTCGTAAAGGCGGGGGGAATCCCTTTGCACAAATTCAGATCCCCCAGGCAGCCATCGCCTTAAAGCAAGGAGCGGGGCGGTTGATCCGTGATGAAACCGACCGGGGAGTGTTGGTTATTTGTGATAATCGCCTAGTGACTAAAGATTATGCCAAGATTTTCTTAGCCAGTTTGCCCGATATGCGACGCACCCGGGACTTGCCCAAGGCATTGGCATTTCTCGAACAAATTCATGCCGACGCTGAATTAAAAGTTAGCGACATTGAAATAAGTATTAAGGATGCACAATGAACCTTTTGGTAATCGATACCGCTACTGAGGCCTGCTCTGTAGCGCTGGAAATTGACGGTGAGCTATTCCACCGCTTTGAAATTTGCCCACAGCAACACAGTCAACGTTTATTACCTATGATTGATGAGGTATTAACCCAGGCCAATATCAGCTTAGACCAGCTGGATTATTTAGGTTTCGGCCGGGGCCCGGGTAGCTTTACCGGTGTGCGTATTGCTACGAGTATGTCACAAGGGTTGGCCCTGGGTACGGGATTACCTGTAGTGGGGGTGTCTACTCTGGCGGCTATGGCTCAACAAGCCCTGGAACAAGGTCAGGCCCAAACTGTTTTTAGCGCCATAGATGCCCGTATGAGTGAGGTCTACTTTGCCCGTTATGAGGCACAAAATGGTGTGGTTAACTTGGTGGACGAAGAACAAGTGCTGCCACCTGAAGAAGCCCACAAATTACTGGCATTTGATGGCATTGCTCAAGGGGTAGGTACGGGGTGGGCAGCTTACCCACAGCTAATGACAGAACTGGTAGCACAAGAAACATTAATAATAAGTAAAGACATTCTCTATCCTGATGCACGTTTTATGTTGCCATTGGTTAAGCAAAGTATCGAACGTGGGCAAACTCAGGAGGCCGGTGAAATCCAACCTGTTTATTTACGGGATAAAGTTACCTGGAAAAAATTGCCCGGCAAAGAGTAAGGTAAAATAAAAAACCAAATGAACGTCATAAATAAGCGTTATTATTGGGCACCTCAGCCAAAAAATATGCTATAAATTAATTTGTCCTTAATTATCTTTAGTTATACAGGTCTGTATGTGTGAAAGTTGATTCGTCATTAGGCGCCTTACAAAGCTCACTTACCCCTCAACTGGCAAAATCTAATTCCCAGCGGGAAAATGGCACCGATAAAACGGGTGTTAATACCATATTAGGCACTCTTGATCAGGAGCGCTCAGCCGCTCGCCAGGATGGGGTGGGGTCTTTTGAGCAAGCCCAGAGCTATCACCAGCGGCAAACTATCACTGAACAACTCAGCTTGCGCAGTCAGAATGCCGTTGATGCATATCACAGTATTTCCAAAGAGCAACAAAGAGGTGAAATCCAACAATTACTCGGAGTTAATACCTTTGCGTGAAGGCACGGTTCAAGTTAAACCTTTAATTCAGTGAGGGTTCAGTTAATATTCCCCATCATCTGAAGTATGTTAGTTTAATCATTTTTTATCATCATTGAGGACATTATGTATTCTAAAATAAGCATATTATTAGTAGCCCTTTGGATTACGGCTTGTTCCACTTTACCAGAACCTATTCAAATGCCTGATGGTGCGCAATTGATCAGTTATGAAAATGCAGCGTCAAGTACCGAAGAAGCGATTGGGCAAAAAGCGCGCTGGGGCGGTGTTATCGCGAAAATTGAAAACAAGTCAGAAAAAACCATGCTTGAACTGGTCTATTATCCCCTAGCCTCTTATGGACGGCCCCTTGCCGGTGATGAAAGCATTGGCCGGTTTCGGGTATATGTAAACGGCTTTATAGATCCTATGGTGTACCAAAAAGGGCGCACTATGACCTTCACCGGTGATTTTTCTGGTCTGGAAGATGGTCTGGTTGGGGAGCATCAATATGTTTTTCCGACACTAGATGCCAGTGGTTATTATTTGTGGAAAGAAATACAACGTGTGGACGTCAATATGATCAGCGTCTGGCCTTATGATTATTGGCGTTACGGGGGGTATTACAACAGACCTTTCAATAACCGGGTAATATTACGCAGTACCACTAATCGTAATCGTCACACTCGCAGTAATAAAACTCCGGTCAGAAAAACGCAAACAGAAGAACCCAGAAACCGCTAATAGTCGGCGACCCACAACGCTACCTTTAGAGGGAGCTTTTTATTGAGCGGCCACAGGCCGCTTTTTTATGGATGAAATATGCAAGAAGTAGAATTTACCTTAAGTAACATTACCCTTGGTGGTCTGGCGTTTGGCGACCCTGAAAAACCATTAATGATCGCATTACATGGTTGGTTAGATAATGCAGCGAGTTTTATACCTTTATCTGCATATTTGTCTGATTACTATGTTGTGGCATTAGATTTTGCCGGCCATGGTCGTTCGGGTCATCGCAGTACGGATTGCCAATACCATTTGCTGGATTATGTGCATGATCTACACGAGTTAGTCGAACAGCAACAATGGCAGAAATTTATCTTACTCGGCCATTCTATGGGCGGTATCATTGCCTCGTTGTACAGTGCCGCTTTTGCAGAAAAAGTCAGCCAATATATCGCCATCGAATCCTTGGGTCCTATGACTCAGGATGCCAAAAGCAGCGCGCTACAGCTTAGAGAATCTGCACAAAGCCGGTTGGCTAATCAGACTAGCAAAGCACGGCACCCGTCCGACAAGCAGTCGATTATTCGTGCCAGGGCCATAGCCGGTAAATTTAGTGAGCAATGCGCTGAGTTGCTGGTGACACGTAATTTATATGAACTTGATGGCGAACTGAAGTTTCGTACAGACAGACGCTTGCGTACCTTATCGTCCTTACGCCTGACTGAAGGCCAGGCTGAGTCGTTTCTTAAGGCAATCACGTGTTCGGTATTGGTGATTATTGCCAAGGATGGTTATGACATGATGAAAGAATCGGTTAAGCAGCGTCACAACTGGGTGAAAACGATCACTGTGGCTCACTGTGAAGGTTCTCATCACCCGCATATGGACAATTCGGCTGGTGTGGCTAAACATATTATGGAGTTTCTAAAAACAGCATAGCGATAGAATGTTAACCACTTGTATACTTCGGCGTTTATCTTTAAGCCCACTTTGGTTATCATGGAAGGCTCTATAAAATCACCAATATAATATGCCTGTAATTTACGTGCGTAATTATTAGACAATCGAGAGCGATTGGGGTCATGCCTAGGAGGCAGTGTGGAAAAAATCTGGTTAAAACATTACGACTCTAGAGTTCCTGAGATCATCGATCCGGAGCAATATTCTTCATTAGTCGATGTATTTGAACAAGCGGTACAGACTTACGGGGCCAATACCAGTTATATCAATATGGGCAAGAGTATTACCTTCAGTGAATTGGATAGCTTGTCCCGTAACTTTGCTGCCTACTTGCAACATTCGGGGTTGAAAAAAGGCGATGCTGTTGCCATCATGATGCCAAATCTGTTGCAATATCCAGTGGCACTATTTGGTATTTTACGGGCTGGTATGGTCGTGGTGAATGTTAATCCTTTGTATACTCCCCGAGAGCTTAAACACCAACTGGTGGACTCACAGGCAAAAGCCATAGTGATAGTCGAAAACTTTGCTTGTACATTAAGCAAGATTATAGCCGATACTGCAGTTGAAACTGTGCTTGTGACAAAATTGGGTGACATGTTGTCTCCTGTTAAAAAACTGTTAACCAATTTTGTTGTGAAATATATCAAGAAGCTTGTGCCTGCTTACCATTTGCCAAACGCTAAGTCTTTTGTGGAAGTGTTGCAGCGCAGCAAAAATGTTGATTATCAACGGCCTGATTTTGATGTTAATGATCTGGCTTTTTTACAATACACAGGTGGTACTACAGGGCCGTCAAAAGGCGCTATGTTATCCCATCGCAATATGCTGGCTAATTTAGCTCAGGCTTCGAGCATTTTGGAAACGGTGATCGTTCCAAGTAAGGAAATCGTCGTCACCGCGTTGCCGCTCTATCATATATTCGCCTTACAGGCGAACTGCTTGGTGTTTGTTAAATTTGGCTGCGCCAACCTGTTGATCACCAATCCTAGGGATATGCCAGGATTTGTTGCTGAGTTGGCCAAAACACCCTTTACCGTATTAACCGGGGTAAATACATTATTTAATGGACTGCTTAATACCCCGAGTTTTGCCAAACTGGACTTTAGCCAGGTGAAATTTTCCCTCGGGGGGGGCATGGCTGTGCAAAGCTCGGTAGCCAAGCGCTGGGAAAAACTCACCGGTCATGTATTGCTAGAAGGCTATGGGTTAACTGAATGCTGTCCTATAGTGACCGTGAATCCGCCACAATTAAAAGCGTATAAAGGCTCTATCGGCATGCCTGTTCCTTCCACGGATATTAAACTGGTGGATGATGAGGGTAACGAAGTGGCTATAGGTGAGGTCGGTGAAATGCTGGTAAAAGGCCCTCAGGTCATGGTGGGTTATTTGAATCGCCCGGAAGCGACGGCTGAGCTGATTAACGATGGCTGGTTGGCAACGGGGGATATTGCCCGTTGTGATGAAGAAGGTTATTTTTATATAGTTGATCGTAAAAAGGATATGATCCTGGTCTCGGGATTTAATGTTTACCCTAATGAAATAGAGGAAGTTGCCGCCTTGAATGATGACGTTATTGAAGTGGCTGCTGTGGGTATCCCTAACGAGGCATCAGGTGAAATAGTCAAATTATTCGCCGTACGTAGAAATGACTCATTAACCGAAAAAGCCTTGATCGATCACTGTCGGCTGCATTTAACCGGATACAAAGTTCCTAAAATAGTTGAGTTTAGGGATGAGCTTCCAAAATCTAATGTTGGTAAGATACTGCGCAGAGAACTTCGCGACGAATAAGCACCTTTTGAGGTCATTTGGGTATAACCGCCGGCTTTCGCTGGCTTTTTATTATTTTGGAAACTAGTGCAATATACTTTAATCACCACCAACGAAGCATTACAGATGTTTTGTAACCAGGCAGCGAAGGTTCAGGCCATAGCAGTTGATACCGAATTTGTGAGAACCCGCACGCTTTATCCGCAGCTGGGTTTGATTCAGATTTACGACGGGCAGCAAATAGTGCTTATCGACCCCCTCGCTATCAGCGATTTTACGCCCCTAAAAACCTTGTTAACGGATCCGCAAGTAGTGAAAATCATGCACTCCTGCTCAGAAGATCTCGAAACATTCTGGTACGCCTTGCAGGTGATCCCACAACCGTTATTTGACAGTCAGTTTGCCGCCGCATTAGTGGGCATGGGACCCTCATTGGGCTATGCTAAGCTGGTTGATGTGATGTTAGGGGTACATGTGGACAAGGGTGAATCCCGCACCGACTGGTTAGCCAGGCCGCTTTCCCCCCAGCAGTGCCAGTATGCTGCCTACGATGTATTGTATCTTTTGCAACTTTATCCTGAATTACATGCCAAAACAGTAAATCAGCATAAACTGGCTTGGGTCTATACTGAAATTGCTCATTTGGCCTGCAAAAAACAAAGCCAAATCCCTTACGAATTGCTCTATTTGAATATTAAACATAATTGGCATCTAACGGGTAAGTCGTTATATGTTTTACAGCAGTTGGCTGCATGGCGCACCAGGGAAGCCCAGTCACGGGATCTTGCTCTGAATTTCGTGGTACGTGAAGCACATTTGCTGGAGGTAGCCAGATGCCTGCCGACCACCAAAGCCGCATTGCAACAAGTGCCCGGATTAACCTCCCAGGAAGTACGCATCAACGGTCAGGCAATGCTTGATATAGTGCTCGGGGTTGATGCTTTACCTGAAGAGGCTTACCCGCCTAATGTTGAACGTCTGGTTGACTTTCCTGGGTATAAAAAGACCGTCACTGCCGTGCGCGAAGTCTGTATGAACGTTGCACAGGAAATGGCTATTCCGGTGGAATTGATAGGATCGAAAAAACAGGTGGAACAGTTACTGAAATGGTGTTGGTTTAGCCTGGATGAAACCCGTGCACAACAGCTGCAGCCAGACCTGCTTGGCGGTTGGCGGGAACCTCTGCTACGTCAAAAATTGGCTCAAATTGACAGTCTGAAGTTGCCCAGTGATGAAAAATAGCCTCTTATTTTGTGCCATTTATAAAAGTAGCAAAAAACGCGATACCTATCTGTATGTACCGGGGCGTGACGATTTTTCCAAGGTGCCACCGGCGCTGCTGACGATGTTTGGCACACCGCAGTTTGTTATGTTGATGCCCCTTCACAAAGACCGAGCCTTGGCCCAATTGGATATGCCTTCCCTGCGGATAGAATTGGCTAATAATGGGTTTCATTTGCAGCTACCGCCACCAGAGGAAAACCTGTTAAAAATCCATCTTGCCCAGAATCCTCTGGAGTAAACACCGGTGTGATCCCCTGGCGTAGTGTGTATAGCTGGCGGCAATTGGCCTGTAGTGTGCTGGTTTAGGATCATTGAGATAAAAATAACCCAGGAGATACTATGCGGATTAAAATATGGTTAACAGCATGTTTGTTGACAGGATTAACCCTTAGCCTGCATTCCCGGGCTGATGAGGAAAAGTCTCAGGCGGGATTCGAACAATATATTGTAGATATCAAGCTGGAAGCGTTAGAAAAAGGTTATAGCCAGACCTTTTTGGATCAGATTTTTGCAGAGGCCACCTTTCGCCAAAGAGCGGTTAAAGCGGATAAAAATCAGCCTGAAACCAAGTTAACTCTTGATACTTATTTAGCCACCCGGGTACCGGATTGGAAAGTAGAGCAGGCCCTGGCACTTTATCAAGACCATGGTGAAGTGCTTGCCAAAGTAGAGAAAAAATTTGGGGTGCAGGCCAGGTTTATTGTGGCGCTATGGGGCAATGAAAGCAATTTTGGCAAACTCATGGGTCATTACCCGGTTATTTCCTCATTGACGACCATGGCCTATGAAGGTCGCCGGGAAGTCATGTTTAGAAAACAATTATTTGCGGCTCTGGAAATTTTGCAGCAAGGACATATTAGCCCGGACAAATTTTTGGGATCCTGGGCTGGGGCCATGGGGCAAAGTCAGTTTATGCCGACTTCCTTTTTGCATTATGCCTATGATTTTGATGGTGACGGTAAAAAGGATATTTGGCGTAATCAAGCGGACGTTTTTGCCTCTATCGCCAATTTTTTGAAAAATGAAGGCTGGGATGATTCAATCACCTGGGGGCGACAAGTCAAGCTGCCTACTAATTTTGACCGCAGCCTGGCAGGACTGGATAAAAATAAAATGCAATTTTTGGCTGCCTGGCAAACGCTCGGGGTGCGCCGATATGACGGCAATGATTTACCCGATAACCTGCTTCAGGCCTCATTGATAATGCCTGATGGGCCACAAGGACGAGTGTATTTGGTCTATGAAAATTTCCATACCTTGATGCGCTGGAACCGTTCTACCTATTTTGGTACTACAGTGGGGTATCTCTCCGATCGCATTAAAAAAGGTCATTAGATGTATTATCACCAGGATCAGGCAGGACATAAAATTGATTTACCCCCAGGTAAAGTCGTTTGTGTAGGGCGTAATTATATGGCGCACATACGTGAGCTAAATAATGAGTTACCCGATGAAGCGCTACTGTTTATCAAACCCAGCACCGCCTTATGCTCCCTTGCTAAACCGCTGGTTATCCCCAAAGGCAAGGGCAGTTGCCATAACGAAATTGAACTGGCCGTGTTACTCGATGAGCCGCTTTGTAACGCTACGGCTTGTGAGGCAAAATCAGCTATTTATGGCATAGGTTTAGGCCTAGATCTCACTTTACGGGATATGCAGGAAAAACTTAAATCCAAAGGTCATCCATGGGAAAGAGCGAAAGCTTTTGATTACAGTTGCCCTGTGTCCGGGTTTGTGGCCAGTGCTGATGTTAACGTCGAACAAAATATCGAATTTAATCTGCAGGTAAATGGGGAAATACGGCAACAGGGAAAGAGCCAAGATATGCTGCGCACCATGACTGCCTTGCTAGTTGAAATATCCCAGTCCTTCACCCTGTTACCCGGTGATATAGTGTTAACTGGCACACCTAAAGGCGTAGGAGCGTTAAATAGCGGTGATCGTTTGGTGGGAGAGCTAACAGGGCACTTTATCATTGAAACTCAGGTGTTATAGATATTGTGACTAAAACTGATGATATGCCCATTAGCTTTATCCTGGCGTTACTGTGAAAGCGAATATAAAACCATGAGTTTCATACCCACTGCCTGGATGTGCAAAACAAGCTGGTGATATTCCAAGCTCAGGGAAAAGTGTATACCCAAGTGACCTCAAAATGCACAGAGCAGCGGGAATTTAAATCGTCAAATACCAGACATTTTTGTTGAGGTATAGCTTCCTATGTCCAATACAAATAACGCAGCAGTTGGGGCAACTCCGTTGTGGATATCAAATCCACCCGCAGTGAACTTAGGCAGAAAACCAGTGCTGCGTTACAACCCGTGAAAAGGGAATGCCATTTCCTAGGTGTTGTGCCTTACCCTGACTTCCTGGCAAAGATCTGAACCTATATTTTGAAGTCACTTGGGTATATGATCCCGCACAAATCGAAAATTTACTCAAGGCAGCCATCCCGTTAACTCTCCACTATCACTTTTGCGGTATTTTACTGGATATGCCAGAACTGGTCGTGGCTTATGATAAGAGTTCTATGCTGGATATTTTTATTTGTATGCGGGATGACGATTGGTTAGGCGACTTACGTGTAGCCAGACTTATCATTGAACAAGGCAATTTTAACCAGCTGATTGTCAATATCTGTCAGAAATACAATTTACCCATACGTAATTTAACTTTAAGAAACCAGGCCGTATCCTGGTTGGTACATAAACTATGATTGATAAATTTTGGCTCACCACGCCACTAGAAAAAATGAACGAAAGCCAATGGGAATCGATCTGCGACGGCTGTGCTAAATGTTGTTTACACAAGTTTATCGAAGATGACGATGTGGAAGAGGCCGCCACCACTGACCATATTAAGGCGGGCGAACAAGTGCATTACACCAATATCGCCTGTAGTCTGCTCAATACCAAAACCTGCAACTGCACCCAGTATGCCGAGCGTACCAAGCTCGTACCTGATTGTGTGAAGTTAACGAAGAAGAATATTGACGATATATTTTTCATGCCTACCAGTTGCAGTTATCGTCGCTTGCACGAAGGACGGGGATTAGCCTCCTGGCACCCTTTGCTGAACAAGGGGAAAAAGGCCAAGATGCACAAAGTGGGTATGTCAGTACGGGGCAAAACTGTTTTTGATCGCGATGTTGACCTAGAACATTTTGAAGATTACATAGCCATGTGGCCTTTAAAGGATCTGGAATAAAAACAGAGCCTGGCTCGTCGGTGTCAGCCAAAAGGGATGACAGAACTTAAATCTTTTGTTATATAAAGGACTTTTTATCCTAAGGCTATTTTATCTCTTGAGGTTTGATAGTGCTAATAGTCGGTTAAGATGAGCAAAGCGGTGATCCTCAGACATGGCCAATTGAGCGTAGCAAAATGCTGGTTTCGCTGTTTATCACCCCAGGCGTCATACGCACCATGCTTAGTACCCGATCAAACTCGGTTAAAGTCGTGGTTTGAATATTGGCAATTAAATCCCATCCGCCATTAGTGGTGTGCAGATGGGTTAGTTCTGGTATACCACGAAGCTTTTGAATCACTTGCGAGGTAGATTTTCCTGCTACTTCGATCATCATGATGGCTCTTATCACATTCTGCTCTACTTCGTGGTGGGCACGAATGGTAAAGCCCAAAATAGCGCCTGAGTTGAGGAGCCTGTCTAAACGGTTTTGCACCGTCGCCCTTGATACCCCTAAAATTTGCGACAATTTTGCTACGGGGGCTCGACCATCTTTGCGCAAGGTAGCAATTAAGTTGATGTCCAGGTCGTCCAGTAGCTGAGTTTCTTTCATGTATTTATTCCTGTTGCATCTTAAATCTTATGGAAACTTAGCATATTGTAAGTTATTACTTAGCTTTTTAATTTATTTGCCAGCATAAATTGCACTACTTTGACATTTAAACGAACGGCTTAGATATTTATGCTAATTATCTGATTAATTCAAAGGGATGAAGGTATGCAACAGGTAAAGCAACAAAATGTATCTCAAGTCGTATTTTTAGATGTTCAAAAAGTCTCCAGGTTTGACTGCTCCTTCTGGTGAAGAAGATTGAACTGAAGCAGCCGGCGGCTCACTGTGCTAGATATTGGCGGGGATCCACTTGAGGCCCAGAGCATAAGCCCTGGGCAATTTAGTCAGTAGGACTGATTATAGCCGGCGTTGCATTACGAGTCGGGTGAGTAATACGACGAACCAAATCAGACTAAAGGTAGCAAATATAATCATCATCCATTGGGGCATGCTTATGTTCATAAATGACCAGTTTATATCTCCACAGTCACCTGTTGCTGCAAAAATGTTAGGCAACCATTCGTGTAATGGCAACCAAGACGGAAAATTAGGCACGATTTCACAGGTTGCAAAAAATGCATTACTGGCACCCTGAATATCCACATGTTCCAGGGCGATAAAATATCCCCATATAGCAGACACGCCCCATCCTATATAGGCAATTGAACGCGTGAGCAACGTGTTTACCCATAGTACGGGTAAACACGAAAACATAATGCCAAATACTGCCGTACGCTGATATATACACATAATACAGGGCCGCAGATCCAAAGCGTATTGAAAGAATAAAGCCGCCACTTCCAATCCTAATGTTGAAATGAACAACAATAGCCAGGGCCAGCGTTGGGTAGGCAAGGTGGAAATTTTATGCAAACTGATCATATTTCACTCTTTATGGATAACGCAGGGCTAAAAAAAAGCACCACTATAGTGGTGCTTGAATAACACCATTGAGTATCAGTGGGCCGAAGCAGCAGCGGCTGCCGCGGCGGCACTGTGATGCTCTATCAGGTGCACATCATACAGCCAGCTGGTCAGATCGGATAAACCAAAATAAGTCGCTGCCAAGCCAACCAGCGTTAACACTATTGTGTAGGGAATGGCCATGTAAACCATAGTACCGTATGACAATCTTAACAGCGGTGCAATTGCTGAGGTTAACAAGAACAAGAAGGCTGCCTGGCCGTTTGGTGTTGCTACACTGGGCAGGTTGGTTCCGGTGTTAATCGCTACCGCCAGTAAGTCGAACTGGTCACGAGTGATATGTCCTTGGTTAAGGGAAGCTGTCACTTCGGTTATGTATACCGAGCCCACAAATACGTTATCACTGACCATGGATAAAGCACCATTAGCCAGATAGAACATAACCAGTTGAGTTTGACCTTCAAAGGTCAATACCCAATCGATTACCGGGATGAACAGCCCCTGATCAATGATCACCGCCACTATCCCAAAAAATACACATAACAGGGCGGTAAAGGGTAACGCTTCTTCAAACGCCTTGCCCAAAGAATGCTCTTCTATCACCCCGTTTAATGAGGTGGTCAACACAATAATAGATAAGCCTATCAATCCCACAGCAGCGAAGTGACCCGCCAAGCCTACTACTAACCATACGGCGATCAGGCCTTGAACCCATAACTTAGCGCGGTCTTGAGATGTACGGGCATCGTTTTGATGTTGGCTATAAGAGGTTAATATTTCACGTACTACTTCAGGTAGTTGTGCGCCATAACTAAATAGACGAAATTTTTCCAACAGGTAGGTGGTTAGCAAACCAAATACAAATACCGGAAGGGTCACAGGTGCCATGCGGATAAAAAATTCAGTAAAGTTCCAACCCGCTTTTTGGGCGATGATCAAATTTTGTGGTTCACCGACCATGGTCATTACCCCACCCAGTGCGGTACCTACTGCAGCATGCATCATCAGATTACGTAAAAAAGCGCGAAAATCATCCAGATCCTGACGTCTACTTGATTCGACGTGATCATCACTGGTGTGATCATGATCCGCATAATAATCTTTACCCGATGCAACTTTATGATAAATCGAATAAAACCCCATACCCACAGCAATGATGACCGCCACTACGGTTAAGGCGTCCAAAAAAGCAGATAAGACAGCCGTTGAGGCAGCAAAGGCAATAGACAGCGCTGCCTTGTTTTTAAGTGTCAGTAATAACTTGGTGAATAACAGTAGTAGCAAATCTTTCATGAAATAAATGCCAGCAACCATAAATACCAGTAACAGTACCACTTCGATATTGACCACTATCTCGTGCTGCATATGCCCGGGAGTGGTCATACCGATAAATAAAGCTTCGATTAAAAGCAATCCTCCTGGCTGCAGCGGATAGCATTTAAGCGCCATAGCCAAAGTGAAAATAAATTCTAATACCAGTGCCCAGCCCGCTAAGTAAGGGTCTAACAAGAATAACATGGGGTTAATTATCAGGAACGCGATGATGGCTTTTTTATACCATCCGGGTGCGTGCCCCAAAAAGTTTGCATATAGTGCCAAGGGGATTGATTGTTGCATAGATTGAAACCTTTAAAATTTTCTAGCTTTTATAACTACTTTGTAAGTTTTGTGGCCTAAAAATGCAAGGTAAATCGCATGCTAGGCAACATTTAACTGACAAAATGAAGGGTGGCAGTGTACTTGCTGTATATTACCATTTTGAGAATAATTAACATCTTGTTAAAGATTCGTTGTTCCCAGCAAAAATCATCTGGTACAATCTGGTACAATCAGTTGCAAGTCGAGTGACAACCTTTAACCTAGCGAGTGAATGAATGATTTATAAGGCGCAGAGTCCTGCAGGATTTGCCGAAGAATACATAGTTGAGTCTATCTGGAGCGGTCGCTTTCCCCCAGGGACGATTCTTCCCGCTGAACGAGAACTTTCCGAGTTAATAGGGGTGACACGCACTACTCTTCGTGAGGTATTACAGCGTTTGGCCCGTGACGGATGGCTGACCATCCAACATGGTAAACCGACTAAGGTTAATAACTTTTGGGAAACCTCTGGTTTGAATATTTTGGAAACACTGGCTCGCCTTGACGAAGAGGGAATACCAGAGCTAGTGGATCATTTGCTCGCCGCCAGAACGAACCTCAGTGCGGTATTTATTCGTGGTGCGATACGTAATAACGCCGAAAAAACGGTAGAAATACTTGAGCGTTACGTAGATATCCCTGAAGACGGTGCTGCGTTTGCAGCAAAGGATTATCAATTAAACCATGATCTGGCGTTTGCTTCAGGTAATCCGGTTTATGTGTTGATGATGAATGGCTTTAGAGGCCTGTATGGGCGGATAGGTGCTTATTACTTTTCAAAAGAGAAGTCCCGTACCCTGACGCAGGCATATTACCAAAATCTTCTTGAATTGGCCAAGCTCGGTGATTATCAACAAGTTCCCCTGTTGATCCGTCAATACGGCATTGAAAGTGGTAAAATCTGGCAAGAGTTACGAGGTGATATGCCTAAAGGGTTAGCTGACTAAAGGATTATGGGTGGATTTTTGGCTGGTAACTGTGAATTAAGAAATACCGGTTAATTTATCTCGCTTTTACGTCTACGCTACCAACAATCTCAAGTTTATACTCTGGTTAGTTTAAAAGAACTTAAAAGCGATCACTGCTTTTAAGTTCTTTTAATTTGTGGAGGGGCACTTCATGTGCAGCGGGATGTCAATATCACTTAAGGCACAAAGTTATGTACCCCAGTCGGATCAAAGCATAGTCACCAGCTGGACAGTTCCCCCAGCTTCACAACAACCAAAAGTTTTCATTGTACAATTATTGAACGATGCCAGTTTGCCGGGTTTGGCCAGTCGTTATTACGGAAGGGCAAGTGCCTTACTCAAACCCTTATTAGCCGCAGATCCTGATGATCAACAATTGAAATATTATCAGGCCACAGTGCTTCAGTATTACCATCAATTTAGTCAAGCTCAACAAATCTTAAATGACATATTACAACGCCAGCCAGACAACAGATCTGCCTGGTTAATGAAGGCCAACATCTATTTAGTTCAGGGCGAACTGGCTCAGGCTAAGTCTGCCTGTTTACAGCTGCTAGGTCAGGGCAGTTTGGTTATCAGCACCGTCTGTGTGCTAGAAGTCACTGCAGAGCAAGGCCAGGTGGCAAAGAGTTATCAGCAATTGCAAAATGTGGTCAAGATGGCCGGGGCAATGCCAAGCGAACAACGATTATGGATGAAAAAAAATTTTGGCTTCCCTGGCCCTATCGTCAACAACTCCCTCAACAGGCTTTAGCGCATTTAAGCGGTTCTGTAATGGCACAAGCACCGGTGAGTTTTCTGGTGCTATGGGCAGATATTCAGTTGGATGAAAAGCAAGGACAACTTGTACTCGATACACGGGGTCCAATAGTACAAGGTAGTGACAGCTTCGACGATGCATTATTGTTACGCCTGGCGCTGTCTGAACAAGCAATAAATTCAGCGACACATATCTGGAAAACCCGATTTGCACAGCGTATTGAAATACGCCTGCAACGTAACAATACTGCCCATGCGGCGGATATTGCCCGTTATTATCTGAATATTCAATTTTTAGCTGAACAAGCTCTATTTTGGGCAAAAATAAATTGGCAACAGGCCAAGTTGGGTCCGGATTAACGCTTGCTAGAGCGGGCGATGAACGTACAAAACCCGCCTTCAAAATCTTCTGCCGTTCCGAGTGGGACTTAGCACTAGTCAGTTAATAAAGAGAACGTTTATGCAATTGTGGTTAAAGTTCTGGGGTGTCGCATTGCTTATTATAGTGACTAGTGGCGCCATCGCTCACCAGTTATATTATTGCCCAAATGGATGACAGCGGTCACATCAGTGGCGAATGGCAATTGGGCTTGGCTGATTTAGAATTAGCCGTAGGCTTGGATGCGGATAAGGATGGTCAGCTAACGTGGGGCGAAGTTAAAAGCTGTCAGCCAGACATTGCCACCTATCTGGCTGAAAACATCGCCATAAGTCGTGCCGGTCAGCCATGTAATTTGCGTTTTGCTGCTATGGATCGTTTGCAAGATCATGGCAATGAAGCCTTTGCCGTTACCGATTTTTCAGCCCAATGCGCCCTCAGTGGTTCCCTACAGCTGGAATATAACGCTATTTTTTCCTTTGATAGCAGTCATGAAGTGGTACTGAATATTAGCGATAAAGAGCATCGCCAAAGTTACGTACTTGACGACAACAGCCGTCTTATAAACATAGACTTACGCCAGGGTAGTTGACTTACCGGCTTTAAACAGCATGTCTATCAAGGTGTTATTCACATCTGGGCTGGTATAGATCATATTCTGTTTTTGTTGGCCTTGTTATTACCTGCAGTGATGCAGCGCCGGGAGAAAAAATGGCACGCTATTGCCAGTGTTAAAACTATATTAACTAATACTGTGTGGATAGTGAGCGCCTTTACTCTTGCTCATTCCATTACCCTAACCGCCACCGCTATGGGTTGGGTCAATCCTAATAGCCGTTGCGTGGAGTTAGGCATAGCGTTGTCAGTATTATTTGCCGCCTTAAATAATATCTGGCCTTTGGTATTGCGTTTAGGTTGGTTAACGTTCGCCTTTGGTTTGTTACATGGTATGGGGTTCGCCGGGGTTTTGGGTGAGCTGGGGTTACCGGCTGATCAACAGTTACTCAGTATTTTAGCCTTTAATCTTGGCGTCGAAATTGGTCAGTTAGCTATGCTGGCCATTTTACTGCCCTTACTGATATTGCTGCGTCATATCCCCTTGTATAGCCGCGGGGTGATGCCTGCGGGATCCTTGATAATCGCTCTAATGTTTCTGTTATACGTGAATAGGGTTGTCATGGCTAAAAGTAGGTATGACTAATGCTTTCATGTAAGTTATCCAGCTCGATTTGCATCAAATCGATAAACTCATGCAGCTTGTCTTGTTTTAGCGCTTCGGGTTTGGCTGACATCAATTGTTTATTTGCACCCTGCAAAGCCTTGGTGATGTCCTGATTGCGGGGTAACCTCTCTAGTCCGCGCTCTACTTCTTTTAAGGCATGCAACAAAGAGCGGGGAAAATGCTCCTCTTGCAGTAAAAATTTCAACACGTCACGCCTATTGATTCGCAAACGCACTTCCCGGCGATACATTTGATAGGCAGTCAAAGATTTCAATACGCTCATCCATTGAATATTGTCAAAAGCGGACTGCTCATGTTCCATATCCGGTAATAGAGAGGCTGAGCGAACATCGATGATTCTGGTCGTCATGTCTGCACGTTCAATATTGCGACCTATGCACAGAAACTCATAGCCATCATCATGGGTCATGGTGCCCGCCAACAGACCTGTTATCGTTTGGTTAGCTAATATAATCTTGTTCAAATAGTTATAACGCTGGCGGCGAGAAAAGGCATCATGCTGATTTTCGGTGGCAAACAGGTATAAGGTGTTAATTTGCTCCCAGGCTTCCCGGGGAATGATTTCCCTGATAGTACGGGCGTTTTCACGGGCCGCACTGAGTGAGCTGATAATTGAGCTTGGGTTGGCCCTTTCAGTTACGATAAAATTCACTACCGCGTGTTCACTGGCCTGTTCGTGTAAAGCATAAAATAATTCACGATTAGACAGTATATCGACTACAGGCTCCCAGCCTAAAACCACACTACGGGGAAGGTCTAATAATAGGTGAGAGTTAACATTAACCAAACGTGCAGTATTTTCTGCCCGCTCTAGGTAACGTGCCATCCAGTATAGGGTGCTGGCGACCCTTGAAAGCATGCTCATAGTGACTCCATATCGACGATCCAGGTATCTTTACTGCCGCCACCTTGTGACGAATTAACCACGGTTGAACCTTTACGCATAGCCACTCGGGTTAACCCCCCGGCGGTGACAGTGACGTTTTTACCACTTAAAATAAAGGGTCGTAAATCGAGGTGGCGGGGTTCTACTTCGGTATCAAATAGGGTCGGGGCGGTGGATAAAATTAGCATAGGCTGAGCGACATAGTTCCTCGGATCGGCTTTTATCAGTTCTCTGAAGGCCTGGTGTTCTTCTGGTGATGAATGAGGCCCGATCAACATGCCATAGCCCCCTGATTCATTGGCAGGTTTGACCACCATTTTTTCAATATTAGCCAGAACGTATTCCCGCTCTCTTGCATCATGACATTTATAGGTGGGTACGTTGGGTAACAGCGTCTTCTCACCGAGGTAGTACTCAATAATAGCGGGTACGTAGGCATACACCACTTTGTCATCGGCCACACCCGATCCTGGTGCATTGGTCAGGGCTACATTGCCGGCTTTCCAGGCGCGCATTAGTCCTGGCACGCCTAAAGTTGAGTCAGGATTAAACACTTCGGGGTCTAAAAAATTATCATCAATACGGCGGTAAATAACGTCGATGCGGGATAAACCTTCAATGGTGCGCATATAGACAATGTCATCGTCACCTACGACCAGATCGTTGCCTTCGACTAATTCAGCGCCCATCTGCTGGGCAAGGTAAGCATGTTCAAAGTAGGCTGAGTTATAAATACCAGGGGTAAGCACCACTATTTCAGGCTCTTCTATGTCTCGGGGTGACATTTGTGCCAGCATGTCGTAAAGCTCAGACGGGTAATCATCTATAGGTAAAATACTGTATTTTTCAAACATCTCGGGGAATACCCGTTTCATTACCAGGCGGTTTTCCAGCATGTAAGACACCCCGGACGGCACTCTTAAGTTGTCTTCCAGCACATAAACTATGCCCTGATCATCCCTAACCAAATCTGAGCCGCAGATATGCGCCCAAATACCCAGAGGCGGGCTAAAGCCTTTACACTGGGGCAAGAAGTTTTTAGACTTTTCCAGTAACTCAGCAGGGAATATCCCATCCCTGATAATATTCTGTTCATTGTATAAATCATCGATAAACATATTGAGCGCCTTGACGCGCTGCTTTAGGCCCACCTCTATGATTTGCCACTCTTTTTTGTCAATCAGGCGGGGCACAATATCAAAGGGCCAGGCACGGTCGATTGAGCCGTCTTCATCGTTGTACACTCTAAAGGTGATACCCATGACATGAATGGCTGAATCTGCTGCGGCTTTGTATTCGATGATCTCCTTGTCGGACAGGGCGGCTAGGTAATTACACAGGTCTGTGGCATAGGGCCGGGGAATACCCCTATCTTCTACGAGCTCATCGTGAAAGTTGGCAACATCGTAACTGTTCCATTTAATAGCCATAAATACTTTATCGGTTGATTTTCAGGCTGTTACTATAGGTAATATTTTGCCTCTGCAGTAATTATTTTTGCTGCTCAGCTCAACTGTCGGGAATGCATGCACTTCTGATGAGGTAATGGGGGATCAATTTTTTGCTTTTGTGTCTTATAAGGCCGTAGGCGTAAATCCTACTATTATGGTTTCATGTACAAATCGCAGCTTGTCCAGGGCCGTGATTGAAATAACAAAGGGGTAAGCGTCATCTAATCCCATACTGCGGTTTAATGCATTAAGCACAGCTGTTAAGCGACACCAGTCATTAAATAAATGGGTAAAACTGGTCGCAGTATAAACCAGATCGTGATCTGAGCTGCTCATTAACGGGTTGGCTACCTTGGTGCCGGAAACACTGAAGTCAAAATCATTGGCGGTTTCAAGGGTATCCACCATATGTAAATAATGGGCCCAGGTCTCCGCCCAATCTTCCCAGGGGTGCATACTGGCATAAGCGCTGATCCACACATTTTGCCAATTCGCTGAGGGGCCATCCTGGTAGTACTGGTGCATGGCATGGGCGTAATTGATACGTTCATCGCCAAACAATTTTCTAAACTCAGTCAACCTCGAGGAATGGCTGATCAGGCGATCCCAAAAATAGTGACCTGACTCATGTCTGAAATGGCCAACCAGCGTGCGATAGCGTTCCTGCATTTGTTCGCGTATTTTGATCCGCGAAGCCGAATCAGCCTCATTTAAATTGATGGTAATAAGACCTGAGTCATGGCCGGTGGTCACATAGTTTTTGACGGTTAATTCATTGCCGTATTCGTCTTCAACCTGATCTTGTAAAAACGCAAATCCCAAGCCTGAAAGCGGATCAGTTACCCGGTCGGTGACCGGTAAACTCAATCCGAGCAAGGTATAAAGTAAGCGTCTTTTCGCTTGTTCCATACGAAACCACAGCTTGATGTTTTTCTCTTCTGCCAGATTTGGGATGGTTTCTGTCAGGCGACAGGACAGACATAATTCATGGTTATCCTGTATAGGCATCATCCAATTACACACGTCGTACTGGGAATAGTTTTTACACGGCTTATATAACAAGCCGTTGCTGGAAGATTGCAATTGGCCGTTACGGTTTGTAGTAAAGGCACTAAGTTGCCGGTCCTCAGGTATAAAACCCAGTAACAAACTACAGGATACACACTTGCTGTTGGCAAAATGCAAAGTGTTCCCGCATTGACAAGAAAACGTCCTCAAACATGCAATCCTTAGTGATGAAAAAAAACTGAATATGGCCAATTATCATGGTCTAATTCAACCATTGGCGCAAGATACAAACTCACACAACTTCCCGTGATTTTTTTGTTGGGCAAGTAGAGCTGATCACCTGATACACTTTTTTTACTATGATAATCAATGCTATATAAAGCAAGCCTGTATTGCACCGACAGACATTTGATTTTACTCTGTGTGCACTTTATTTCTGCGCAAAGCTGTGCCTAAGGGTAGCGGAACTGGCGAGCTAACTTACAAGAACCCCATACTATGTTATTGCAATCCCTGCTGTTTGCCTTTGAAGTAACCTTGCCCATCAGTATTATTATTGTGCTGGGAATAGTGCTTAAACGCATTAATTGGATCAACGAAGAATTTGCTATTATCGGCTCGCGGCTGGTATTTAATGTGACCCTGCCTTGTTTGTTATTTGTCAATATTGCCCATACCGAGCTGGCAGTAGAGGTACCGGTTTTTCTACTTGGTTTTGCCGCGATAGCCAGCACAGTGGTATTTCTGCTGTTCAATTGGTTGGCCCTGGGTATTACTCAACAAGGCGCCAGAGGCGCCTTTGCCCAGGGGGCTTGTCGCGGAAACATGGCGATTATTGGCTTAGCGTTGTCGGTCAATGCCTTTGGCGAATCGGCATTGGCGCTGGCTTCGATGTATTTGGCGGCCATTGCGATTTTGTATAATGTTTATTCTATTATCACCCTTTATTACCATCAATCTGGCACGGTATCGGTGAAGCTGGTTATACAAAGCGTGCTGACTAACCCCCTGGCGATTGCTATTGTACTGGCGATGGTGGTTGCGCTAATACCGATTACACTGCCTGCGCTGGTATTTGAAACCGGCCAGTATTTGGCCCAAATGACACTCCCCCTGGCGCTGCTGTGTGTAGGTGCTTCAATCCGTTGGCAAGAATTTCACTCATCATCATTACTGTACCTCGCCATAGCCAGCAAAATTGTGTTGATACCCCTGGTGGTAACTGTTACTGGTTATGCATGTGGTCTTAGAAACGACGAGCTTGGTGTGTTGTATATGATGATGGCTGCACCCACAGCCGCAGCGGCTTATCCTATGGTGCGCAGCATTGGCGGAGATCATCACCTCACGGCGGCTATCATCGCCGGCAGTACTTTATTGTCGATGTTAACCTCAACTGCAGGCCTATTTTTATTACATTATCTGCAATGGGTGTAATAGCCGGAAAAATATTCTCGTCTAACCTTGCAACACTTTGTGAATTAACGGGGCTAATGATTCGGGGATGGTAATGTTTGCGGCCATTACAAAATCGTGAGCATTAGCTGACATTTTATGCCAAGTCTTACGAATGATATCCAGCCATTTTTGTTCGCTATATTCAGGGTGTTTGGCGGCAAATTCCAACATGTAATGCTCAATAAAAACCAGGCCGACTACATCTTCCAGTAGCTGTGTGTCTGGATTGACCTTTATGCCCACTTTCGCTACGGCTTGTTTGGCACGTTCAATGTCGGTTTGACTGAAACCTGCCTGAGCCATCAACTCCGCCACTTTGTCAGCGTGAAAAATATAGAGATCGCTGCGCCACTTGTGATAACCCTCACGGTTCATAGGGTAGTCACTCCGGGGTGACTGCCAGCGCTGAATATGCTGGCCGCGGATCGCCAGCTTAACCACATGATCGGCATCCGGTCGCAAGCGCTCCAACATGTTTGCCATACGATAACCGTACAGCAATTCTTTAGGCCAACTCTTACCTTCGCTTTGCTCAGTGTTTGGGTCCTGACTGTTGGCGTTATCTATCAATGAGACGGCAAGCTCGTATGCCTGTTGAGTCATGTTCTTTCTCCAAATGTGGGACCCGTTCGGTCATCTGATCGAGTGAGTATAATAGCAGGGTGAAATCACCGAGGGACAGCCGCTTTTTAACCGTTAATCGCTTAGGCACAGTAAAAAACAAGAATGGGTGACAAGGGCAAAAAAAAGCCAGATGAATTGCCCATCTGGCTTTGTGCTATATGGAATAACCTGTGGGCGTTTTATTTGGCACTGAGGCCCATATTGTAAAGGGTGAAACCAAAGATATCGGCATATTGTTCTATGGTTTTACTGATGGGCGTACCCGCACCATGACCGGCATTAGTTTCTATGCGAATTAACATGGGATGGGGGCCGCTGTGTTTGGCCTGTAGCTGGGCAGCAAACTTAAAGGAATGGGCGGGTACCACGCGATCATCATGATCCCCAGTGGTAATAAGGGTTGCCGGATAATTAACCCCGCTACGTACATTCTGCACGGGCGAATAAGCTAACAGATATTCAAACATCTCCTTGCTGTCATTCGCCGTACCATAGTCATAGGCCCAGCCCGCACCTGCGGTAAAGGTATGGTAACGCAGCATGTCCAGTACCCCAACAGCAGGCAAGGCAACCTTAAATAATTCAGGTCGTTGCAGCATCACCGCAGCCACTAATAAACCGCCATTGGAACCACCGCGTATAGCCAAATAATCGGGGCGTGTGTAATTTTTGGCGATCAAATACTCAGCCGCAGCAATAAAGTCATCAAATACGTTTTGCTTGTGTAACTTGGTACCGGCATTGTGCCAGGCTTTGCCGTATTCACCCCCACCGCGTAGGTTAGGTACGGCGTAAACGCCTCCTTGTTCCAGCCAGGCAGCATTGGTGCTGCTAAAGCTAGGCTGTAAACTGATATTAAAACCGCCGTAGCCGTAGAGCATGGTAGGGTTATTGCCGTCTAGTTTAAGGCCTTTTTTGTGGGTGATGATCATCGGCACCTCAGTGCCATCTTTGGAGGTATAAAACACCTGTTTGGAGTCATATAAATCGCTATCAAATGGCGCTTCAGATTTACGATATAGAGACGAATCTCCACTTTTCACTGTCAGTTTAAATATGGTGCTGGGGGTTTTATAATTAGTGAAGCTGTAATACAGGTCCAGTTGATCTTTTTTACCTGCAAAACCATCAGCCGTGCCTGCGCCGGGTAAACTTAGCTCACGAAGCACTTTACCCGTGCTATCTAGTTGGTTGACCTTGGACAGGGCATCGACCATGTAGCTGGCAAAGATGTAGCCCCCCCCCGTGGAAACGTCAAGTACATGTTCAGTTTCGGGGATGAAATCCTGCCAGTTTTCTACTTGAGGTTCGCTGGCATCCACGGCCACAACTCGCGTGTTGGGGGCACCTAGATTGGTTACTAACAACAATTTGCTATCGTAATTATCGAGTAATTCCGTATCTGAACTTGTGTCGGCCAAAATGGTGAGCAGGGGACTGTCAGCTTTGCGTAAATCTTGCAGATACAACTTATTGCCAGACGTGGAGACGGCCGCGCTGATCAATAGGTAGTGATCATCTTCAGTCACCTGGCCAGAGACATAACGATTTTTTTGCTCATCCGTGCCGCCAAAAATTAAAGCGTCATCTTTTTGTTGGTCACCCAAACGATGAAAATACAACTTATGCTGATCGGTTCTGGCTGAAAGCTCACTTCCCTGGGGTTTATCATAACTGGAATAATAAAACCCTTGATTACCTAACCAGGAAACACCACTGAATTTCAGGTCGTGCAGCGTCACACTCACGGGCTTTTTGGTTTCGACATTAATGGTGATCGCCTGGCGCCAATCACTGCCGCCTTGTGAAATAAGATAGGTGACCAGGCTGCCATCTTTGGAGAAACTCACATTCGCCAAAGACGTAGTGCCATCTTCGCTGAAGGTATTGGGGTCGAGAAACACCTCAGGGGATTGTTCACCCAATTGGCGATAGAGTACGGATTGGTTCTGCAGGCCATCGTTTTTAAAGAAGTAACTGTATTTACCTTCTTTAAAAGGGGCGCTGACTTTTTCGTAATTCAGCAGTGTTTCCAGGCGTTGTTTGAGTGTGTCGCGAAACGGAATATGTTGCAGATACCCCTGGGTTACGTCATTTTGTGCCACCACCCACTGCGCGGTGTCTGCACTCATATCGTCTTCCAGCCAGCGATAGGGATCAGCAACTTCTTGGCCAAAATAGCTGTCACTTACATTGCCTTTGGGGGTTTGGGGATAATTCAGATTCATATTAGTCAACGGGGTACTCTTCTTATTGGTATCGATGTCGGGTGTTTGCGCCTGGTTTGTGCCACTCATTGTAAGCAGTAAGACACTGAATCCCCACATCATCATTTTATTTTGCATAAATTCCCTTAATTGCACTGGTGCTTTTTATTATAATTCTGTCAGGGGGCATGATACACCACTTATGGGGTTTTTCATCCTCACGGCCAGCAGCTTTATCACTGTGAAAAATAGATTTTTTAAGTATCAATGTCCCCCTTGATTTGTTGATTTTAGGATCAATAGGTTTAATTTTTTTCGTCATAACATTTTACTAACAATTGGGCGTGTTTTTTTGTAGGATACTGGTATGACGTCAGATGAGCTTAGGGGGCCGTCTTTTTATACTGTGTTGCCCTGGGTTTAGCTGGCTTATTCTTATAAGGGTGGCAACCATGAGCCTCGACATACAAACCCAATTTGACTTTATCATAGTAGGTGCAGGTTCGGCTGGTGCCACGTTGGCCGCCAGATTGTCGGAAAATCCACAGTTTAGGGTGTGCCTGATTGAAGCAGGTAAAAAAGATAAAAATCCGTTTATTCATATCCCTTTTGGACTGGCATTTTTGGCCAAGTTACCCAGCCTTAACTGGAATTATGATACTGCCCCTCAACCGGAACTAAATAATCGCTCATTATATTGGCCCAGAGGTAAAACCCTGGGGGGCTCAAGTTCAGTCAATGCTATGTGTTATACCCGTGGTGATAAACAAGATTACGATCACTGGCGTGATTTAGGTGCGACAGGCTGGGAATGGAGTGCCGTACTACCCTATTTCAAAAAATCCGAATGCCAGCAACACGGCGCGGATGCATACCACGGTGACGCCGGGCCACTGTCTGTTACAGACTTGCGCCATGTGAATCCACTGTCCCACAGCTTTGTGGCTGCCGCCGGTGAAGTAGGTTTAGCCACCAACCAGGATTTTAATGGCCCCGAGCGTGACGGTTTAGGTCTTTATCAGGTTACCCATATCAACGGCCAGCGCTGCTCGACCGCTAAGGGCTATTTAACCTCCGCTTATGCCCGGCCCAATTTTACCCTTATCACTCAAGCTTTGGTTGAAAAAGTGTTGATTAAAAAGCATATTGCCACAGGCGTAACGCTGCGTATCAATAAGCAAGTCGTGGAACTCAGCGCTCGTAAAGAAGTGATTATTTCAGGTGGCACCATTAATTCACCACAAATTTTAATGCTCTCTGGCATAGGGCCCAAAGCACATTTGCAAGCATTAGGCATTGAAGTACAGCTAGACTTGCCCGGCGTTGGCCAGAATTTGCAGGATCATCTGGATGCCATAGTGCAGCATAGATGCACAACCAAACACAGCTATGCAGTGTCCCTCGGGGCCTTACCCCGTTATATTAAAGCCGCGTTTAATTACGGGTTAAAACGTAAGGATATTTTTGCATCCAATATTGCCGAAGCCGGTGGCTTTGTCAAAAGTCAATATGCGCAGGGACGGGCAGATATTCAATATCACTTTTTACCGGCAATTTTGCAGGATCACGGCCGCCGTACAGCCTTTGGTTATGGCTATGGCTTGCACGTTTGTAATCTGTACCCTAAAAGCAGGGGGCACATTCGTTTGCAAAGCACCGACCCGGCCCAACCACCGCTCATTGACCCTCGGTATTTAAGCCACGAGGATGATCAAAAGGTGATGATTGATGGGGTGCGCCAGGCCCGCAAAATTTTAGCCGCTTCGGTGTTTAAGCCATACCAATCTTATGAAACGTTACCCGGCAGTGCTGCCCAATCCGATGAGAAAATATTGGCTTTTATTCGAGCCAAAGCAGAAAGTATTTATCATCCGGTAGGGAGTTGTAAAATGGGTCGGGTAGAAGAGGTTAATACTGTGGTTGATAGCCATTTATGTGTAAAAGGTCTTAAGGGCCTGCGGGTGGTTGATGCCTCGGTGATGCCGACCCTGATTGGTGGCAATACGAATGCCGCCACCATCATGATTGCCGAGCGCGCAGCTGATTTAATTAAAAATTACCATGCTTAACGTACTCTTGTTAAAAATAATTTTTAGTAAACCTTTATGCTTGCCTTTAGCCAACTAGACCTTAATTTGTTTGCTTTTTTTACGTTGCAAATAGAAAAGCCAGTTGCACAGCAACTGGCTTTATAAGCTTTAACTCATTTTCGGGAGCTGCCGATTTATACCCTAAGCCATTGGAGTGGCAGCCAACAACGCTGCAGCTTCAATGGAGAAGGGTATATTTTTATTAGAACCTGTAGGTTGCCTGGGCATAGACAAAACGACCTTGTGAGCTATGCGTTCCAACAACGTGACCCATGTAATCATGGTAACTAAAAGGCGGTTCTTCATTAAGCAAGTTAGTCGCTCCTAACGTCAGCGTTGTATTCTCTATCCCCGCATAATTAACCGTTGTATCAAGGGTTATCATTGAGTCGATATCAGGCAAAATAGTGCCATCGGTTTGAATGCGAACAGAAGAATCTTGTTCAAATTCACCTATATAATTGATAGCAAAATTAGCACTGAAAACATCTTTTACCCAAGAGCCGGACGTTGTCCATCTGATTTGCGGCTGCTCGAACTCACCTTCTTGAGTATCAAGTCGACCACCAGTGCGAATATCTTCGTAGTTCAAAACATAATTTAAAACATAATTGAATTTGAAGTCACCCATGGCAGTTGCCATTTTGTAACCTACATCAAGATCCAGGCCCGCGGTCTTGATATTGCCCAGGTTTTCAAATTGGTCAAAGATACGCACAACCTCGCCAGGATCCCCCGGTGTATCTGAAGGTAAGCGCTCGACCACGTCAGGATCATTACCCTGCGTGGTAAACTTGAACTGGGTATCTTTATTAATGACATTCTCAATGTCATAATTATAATAATCTATTGAGAAATCAATATCTTCTGTCACTTCATAAATGACACCCAAGTTATAACTTTTAGATTCTTCTGGTCCTAAATCAGGGTTACCTGATAATACAGCTGTGTATTCTTGTGGTTCACAGGCTTTATTAACATTGCCTATGGCATCACAACGCACGTTATCGACCAAGTTTGGTGACTCGTCAGTGTTACCTAAACCGATTTGGTGTAAAGAGGGAGCACGAAATGCTGTGCCATATGAACCTCGTATAGACAATACGTCGGTTGGCGTCCAGATAAAGGCCACTTTCGGATCAGTGGTGGTTCCAAAATCACTGTAATCTTCATGTCGAACGGCAATTTGCATGTTGAATGTTTCTGTCACCGGGATCGCAAGCTCAGCAAATACGGCGGTATTGTCACGCTTGCCTTTTGCCTGAGTCGCTTCAGTACCAAAAATTTCACCACGGAGGAATTGATTATCCGGGTTGTCGCTGATCGTTTCTTCACGATATTCGGTACCCACAGCTAACATTAGTTCGCCTGCCGGCATATCCAATATTGAACCTGACATTTTTGCATCGAGTGATTTGCTGGTGGACTTACCATATCGAGTTGTTTGAGTCTCAATGTAATCGTTGGCTGCCTGGGAGTTACTGGAAGGTTCAAAGGGGTTCCACAAGCCACTGTCTATTGCTTCTTGAGTACGGCGAGAGTTAGGGAATCCATCTACTCCACGCTCAACCGAATCACTCTTAATATAACTGTAAGCGACTTCCCAATCCCAATCACTTACTTCACCTTGCAGACCCAGTACAGTGCGATAGTAGTCTGAATCGACCCGTTTTTCCCGGTTACCGATATCAACTGTACGACGACGCATCGTTAAATCCTGGGCGAAAAACGGATGAGTCGAATCATCAGCAAAAGGATGATTTACATTGTCAGCTGACATAAACAGTTCATTGAAACTTGGGCTGGCGGCCCCTCTTATTGTTGTTTTAGAATTTTGACCATTCAAATCAATAAAAGCCCTTAGGGTGTCGTTCACTTCAAATTTACCCATATACATAAAGCTGACGCGTTCAGATGCAGGAACAGATGAACTAAAAGGGGCATAATCATAGCGACATAAATCCCCTACTATTTGATCTTCAGGACAAACATCATTACCAAAGGTATCCGGCATTCTCACAGTAGAATCTGAGGCAAGTGCTATTGTTCCCGGGTAACCCGCCGAACTCCTGAAATCGGTAGCATAAGGGTCATTTGGTCTTAAGGCGGATTGGTTTGATGATCTGGCATAATCCCTGTCGGCGTAGAGGATCTCTTCGCGATCAAAGTAATCCAAGACAAAGGTATGGTTGGATTTTTCGGTACTATTACCAAACAACAGGCTGACATTGGATTCTTTACCGCCACCATCAGCTGTGTCGCCCAATTTTGCTGAAACTTCTAATCCATCATAATCGTTTTTCATTATGATGTTGATAACGCCAGCTATTGCATCAGAACCATAGGTTGCCGACGCTCCGTCTTTTAATATATCAACCCGTTTAATCGCCGCTAATGGAATATTATTGATATCAACAAATGCGGTGTCTATTTTATTGGCAAAAGGAGAGACTGAAATGCGCCGGCCATTGACCAAAATCAGCGTAGAGTCAGCCCCCAGACCACGTAAAGAGACGCTGGAACCACCGTTGCCGGTACCATCACTACTGTTGCCTTGAGTGGAAAAGGTACCTTGTCCGGCCATAGGCAACTTAGTAAATAAGCCGATTAAATCGGTCACGCCAGTTTTAGCGATGTCCTCGGCTGATAAAGAGGTCAGAGGTGAAGGACCTTCCATATCTGTCCGACTAATATGAGAACCTGTTACCTGAATGCGTTCGACATTTTTTCCGGTAATATCTTGTGCTTGTGTGCCCATACTGGCAGTGATGGCAGCAGCCAACATTGTCAGTTTTAGATGTTTATATTTCATGTTTGTCCCTGTCCCTGTTATTGTTTTTTGCGGTTGGATACGTAAATACATCGAACCGCTTGAAGTCAATCTGTGTATCATATTTTGACCTGCCACATCCTATGTGACCATTAGCTTATTTTGCAACACAATTAGGAAAATAATTTACACTAAAGTTAACGTGAAATCTAATGAGTAATATAGGTCTGATTTTTTTGCTGTACCTAAGATTATGGTTATTTGTGCAAGTAAGATCATCCTGGCCCTGTTTTCCTTAAGCTAGGCAGTCATGTGGTTCAATCTGCATCAATGGGATCTGCAGGCATGCTTAAATGCCTTTCGGCATTGTTCGAGTAAGTGTTTACGTTTGTTACTGAGCAGATTATAAACACTGTCGTAGTTCTGGATATTCTTGGCTGACAGCTGTTGTTGATGACATAAATAGCTTTCCAGGACAAAAAAATCGTGAACTTTGCCCAATTTCGTCCCTAGTTTGGCTAGTTTTTTTGTGGGTAACCATGATGACGGTTCGAGTTCGTCCAGTAACTCATATTGATAGCATAACCACTTGATTTTCCTTCTCAGTTTGTGCAGTTTTTGCGGATACTGCTCACGTAAAATAGCTTTGTACTGATCGCAAATACGTTGCCATCTCTTCTGCAGGTAATGCTGTATCTGCCCCAAACTTATACCGGAGTGGGGGATTAAATGCAGATCAGTATGGATACCCGTGGCCAGGTTTTGTAGCACCTTGAGCTTGGTTATTGGCTGCTGTTCAGCACCAAGGAGCCGTCTACGGGTTTGCTTTAATAGATTATTGATTGAGGTTGTATTGGCTTTTGTTGTTAATTGTTCGAGTAAAGCGACCATTACATCGCGATCACGGGTTTTGGCCAGGTGGCAGCTGAGCTGTTTCAGGGATTGGCTCAGGTTACTTATATTAGGATCTGTTGCTGTTACCTTTTCCAACAGGTGTAAACGGGCTAATAGGCGTTTTATACAGACTCGTATTTGGTGGGTTTTCTTTTTCCCTGGCGTATGGCCGGTGGTATGCAATTGCGTTATGGGTTTGCTTGCCTTATTAAGCAATGCCGGGCTGGTTATCTTTGTCATGTTCGAGGGATTGGATGTTGGCTATCAGGCAAGCTAAAGTATAGACAGGCTTATGTGTTTTGATTACGTATTGAAACCCCAAATCAGTGCGTTTCATTCAGATCAGTGCCTATGATGGTGAAGGCATGAATTATATTGAAGAGTAAATGAGTAGCCTACTGCGCCAGCGCATGCGTATTCCCGTTAATAGTGATGACTTGTTCCGTATTCGTAATGTGTCTGAAATAATCACCACCCGGGCGGAAACCAGTAAGGTATTTAATACCCTACTGGCCTGGATAGCCTCGGTAAGCCTTATGGTCGGCGGGATTGGTATCATGAATATTATGCTGGTGTTAGTGACCGAACGCACGCAAGAAATTGGTTTACGCATGACGGTGGGAGCCAAACCTGCCGACATTCTGTGGCAATTTTTAATTGAATCCATAGTACTGTGTTCACTAGGTCGTTTAATAGGCGTAGTGATCGCTTACATTTTTGTCTTTTTGGGCAATCAATATGCTATTGGTACCGGTGGTGTGAGCAATAGCCAAGTGGTGCTGTTAAGTTTGGGGTTATCCGGGTTGATTGGTGTCTTTTTTGGCTACTACCCTGCATTAAAAGCATCACGCTTGGCGCCCATCGAAGCCCTGAGGTACGAATAGCAATGCAAGCAATTTGGCGTTTACCCTGGCTATAGGGTCAGCACAGTATTAACGCAGAGAATATGTCATGTGCAGTTCACCCAAAAGCAGTGGTGGTAATCGACCACGTAGTGCCCCAAGCAAAAGCTCTGCAAAAGGGCTAATCGCGCGCAGCGACTTCGGGAGCAGCCCTTGTTGACCAATAAACGCTGGCAACAAACCCACGGCCACACCACGAGTGATAAAACAAACCAAGCGCAAAATAGCGGCATGTTTTCCTGGTTAGAGCAGATATTTACCAGCTATTAGGGGTTTTGGCTGGTTTAACTATTAATTAAGATCCCGCTTTACCATGTAAACGCAATTTTCCAATGGTATGTCTTCGACGTAGGTTTCAACCTGAAAACCTAACTTTTCATAGGCCTTTATGGCATTGGTATTATGGTTATACACAAATAACGAACAGGCGTTCACCTGTAACTCTTTCTTACCTGCGATGCTCAAACCATTAATTAACTCAGCGACTATAGCTTGGCCACGAAAAGCTGGGTTGACCACTAAACGCCCTAGATGGCATTTCCCTGCTCGAAAGTAATATTGTCCAAACGCTAACACGTCATTTTGAGAGGACAGCAACGAAAATGAATTGAGCGATGTTAAATTTAAATCGGACTTAAAAGACGTAAAATAAAATGGATACCTGAAATTTGGTCCAGACCAGATCTTTAGTTGCGCTTCATTGGCAAACCACGTCATTATCTGTGTGATATGCCCGTCAGACGGGTTACTTAGCAACCTATTCATATTAATTTTTGTGGCCTTTTCTAACGGTAAAGTCATAAAAATTTACACCTGCAAGGTGTTTTTAAGACAGGGAAAAATTACTTTTATTGTTTCTAACATTAACAATGGTGCAGGAAGATTACCAAGATTAAATGCGGGAATTGCAGGTCAATACGAGGTTATACCAAGGGGATTTGGTCATTTTTTGGCTGTACAAGTGTATTACCCTAGAGGCTTACAATATGAGCTGTTATCTTTGTGTGAACAGCACAAGAATAAAAAAACGCACAAGGCGGGCAAATGAGCGAAGAAATCCAAACACTGGCAAGCAAGATCATCTATGAAAATAAGTGGATGCGCTTAAGAGAAGATAAAATTCGCCGCAACAGTGGCAGCGAAGGTATATATGGGGTGGTTGAAAAGCCTGACTTTGTGGTGATTTTACCTGTACATGATGGCTATGTGCATTTGGTTGAGCAATATCGTTACCCCATTAAAAAACGCTGCTGGGAATTACCCCAAGGTGCCTGGGAGCAAAACCCCGAAGCAGATCATGCATTACTGGCCGCAGGAGAGCTACGTGAAGAAACAGGTTTAGTCGCCAGCAGTATGCAGTATTTGGGTGAGCAGTATCTTGCATATGGATTCTGTGATCAAAAATACCATATATATTTTGCTACTGGGCTAACTTTTACCGGGACTAATTTGGATACGGAGGAAGAAGGCTTGATCACGCAAAAAGTGACACTGGATTGTTTTGAAAAAATGATCTTATCCGGCGAAATCCGGGATGCATCAACGGTCAACGCCTATGGCCTGGCCAAGTTAAAAGGTGTGCTGTAAGTTTTCTTACTGCGTATCTCTTTTAGCAACAACAGAAAAACGCTGCTTGGTGCAGCAAAAGTGTTGACAGGTATTAAATTTAGAGTGCGAGCCTGATGAACAGACTCGCATTTAACACATTAATTAGACAGTGCCTCAGGCATGATGGTTTTGATTGGCTGATTGCGTACACATAGCTTGTTATGGGAAATTTTATGACAAAATCCGTTATAGACTGTGGTGATGTTTTTGTCTGTTTCCTTAACGTATTGGCAGGCCAACTGGGCATCTTTATCCAAGTGGCCATCGTGGGCCAGTGAGTTTGCGCTTATGATGCTTAACAATACACTGGTGAGTATCCCCAGCAGGGGTTGAGTTAAAGGTATACAGTTGCCTTTCAGTTGACTGTGATCTATCTTTTTTTCCTTATTCAGTGCCTAACCACTGAACTTGCTCACCGTGAAAACAACCAATAAACATGTTTTCCCCCGGACTAGCTACATGGTAGTGATACCCTCTGCTGTCGTCGCTGTGCCCTCTGCATTAGTCAAGGTCGGTTTCTTCAAAACCAGACGCATCGAGCATAGCGTAAATATCGTACCCATCAAGTACATACCCTACTGAGCTGGCGTGATCATCTTCTTCATCGGGGCCTGTGGCCGCATGATAATGATAGCCATCAAATGGATTTATATGCCCGCCACAGTCACCAAACGCCGCGATGGTATAATTGCTCAGTATGGCGTCTACAGGTGCTTGTGCCGTTAAAATAACGCCATTAAGAGAAATACCTATACTGCCATTTACATAGTTTGGATTGGTTAAGGGAACGGGCGCCACCGGAATAAGGACAGTCTCACTTACTGCGCCGCCGAAGTAGTCTAAATCATATTGTACACAGTAGTTTTGATAGGCAGGGTCGACGTCAGGCCGGGCTGCTGCTTCACAGGATTCTTGGGTATCAGTGATATTGACTTCTCCCGTAATGGGGTCATATAGCTGCCAGCCGTCACCATATAGGGTGTCTAAATTAGCGATGAACGGACCATCTATGTCGTACACTTCCCCCGAGCCATCGAACCAGATCCCACCTTGGGACGCATCAGAATTGATAGTGGGTGGGCAAAATGGCCCGATTACATCAACTCCTGGCTCTCCCGCTACAGTGATGCGATAACAACTTGTTTATGAACGTGGATGTACTTTAGGCCAATAAGGTGCAGAGACGGTGCAGATTATGAGGAGTTACTGCACATAAACTATACTCCCGTGGTGATATCACATCAGCTTATAACCGATACCGTATACCGATTGCAGAACAGGTAGGGGGTCATCAGGTAGGGCGACTTTATTGCGCAGGTTTTTCATATGACTATCTATGGTTCGATTACTGACGATTCGTGCGTCTTCGTAGCAGCTGTGCATCAAATTTTCCCGGGAAAATACTGCTCCTGGGCGACCAATTAAGGTTTTGAGCAAACGAAATTCCACTGGCGTGAGCTCTACGCTAGCATCATTAATTGTGCACTCAAAGCGCTCCGTGTCTAGGGTGATATGTTTGAAATTCAATTTATTTGATTGGGTGAAAACTCTGGTGGTATTCGCTCTTCGCAGCACAGCGTGCACACGGGCAACCACTTCCCGGGGGGAAAAAGGCTTACATACATAGTCATCTGCACCAAAGCCTAATCCCATTAACCTGTCTATTTCATCAACACGAGCAGTTAACATAATAATGGGCACCTGAGAAAATTGACGCACGTCTTTACAAATACTGAGGCCATCTTTTCCCGGTAACATTAAATCTAATATCACGCAGTCTGGAGATTCAGATTTTATCGCTGCTTCGGCTTCATCACCCTTGTTTATTACACGTGTTAAATAGCCCTCAAGGATCAGAAAATCCACCAGAATTTGGGCTATTTTAGGTTCATCTTCTACGATTAATACCAGCTGTTTACTGCTCATACTTATTCCTGTGCTACAACAAACTCAACCCTGATACACAAGCCACCTAAAGATGACGGTGTGGCGGTGATTTTACCCTGATGGGCGGTAACGATATTTTTGCAAATGGTTAATCCCAATCCCGCCCCTGAGGTCGCTCTATTTCTCGATGTGCTTTGACGATATAAAGGTTTGAACAATTTATCGCAATCAGCCACAGGAACACCGGGTAGGGTGTCGTTGATTTCAAAGATCACGGTGCGGCCGCTTTTAATTAACGATATATGTATTTCACCTTGGCCATCGGTATACAAAATCGCGTTATTGAGCAGATTAATAAATAGCTGCTCTACTCGCTGAGGGTCGGCTAAACAGTGCACGGGTTTGGAGAGAATATTCGTCGAGATTCGCAAATTTTTCTGCTGTGCTTTTGCACTCAAAGCCGCACACACGTTTTCGATGCTCTCGGTGATATCTACTACGTTAAAGTGGTATTTTAACCCTCCCACATCGGACATGGAAAGCTGATACAGATCATCAACCAGGCGGTGTAATAATAATGATTCATGCTTTAATGAGGCAACTTGCTCTGGCCCAAAAGGGCGTATTCCTGCTTCTAGTGCGTCTAATTCGCCAATTAAAATTGTTAGCGGGGTGCGCAATTCGTGGGAGATATCGGCGAACCAGCGTTTTTGTGCACTACGAGTTTCATTTAATATATGGCTTAAATTGTTTAAGTTACACATTAAGGTGCCCAATTCATCTTTGCGCTGTGTATCAAGGCTGACATCAAAATTGCCACGGCTTAATCGCTCAACACCCTGGAGTACCTTATCCACAGGTGCGGTAAGACGTCTGGCGAGTAACCAGGACGCCAGCGCAGCAAGGAGCAGGCATAACAGGCCGATAAAGATACTGGTGTTACGCTGCCCCACGGCAAACGATGACGCCAGTGAACGCTCGGGAATGGCATCTAACCAACTACGTAATTCGCCGACTTTCTCACCTTTGACATAAAGTGCATAGCTGAGCACTTCTTTGGCATCAGGTTTGGGCTTGCCTCCTGTTAACCATTGATCATGTGCATCAAATAGCGCAGTAGGGGGGGCGTCGTTTTTACGATCACGGGGATGAGGAGGGCGTGCTCCTGGTCTGCGTTCAGTCGGCCTAAACGGACTGGGTTGTGATAGAGCGGGCGCTTCGCCACCGGGTCTTGAAGGACCTGGGCTTAAGTATGTTTCTAATCCTGAGTCCACAACTCGTTGCCAGCTGTTGTCCCGTAAATAAATGTCTGATAATTTGTCCCCTAGTATACTCAGGCGCTGTTGTTCCAGACCGGCGACAAAATTGAGGAAACCCTGATCAAAACTCCATCGGGCTAAGCCCAGGGTGATCAGGAGAGTCAGGGCGGTTAGCCCTAAAAAAGATAAAAAAACTTTGCGGAATATATTCATGTGCCCAGTATACGCGGGTAAAAGTCCCCTGCACCAGTTAACAAGGACGGATTAGCCTGGTTCTCCATGGATTCTCCACCCTTTCTGCTCATTTGCTTGTTAAGCTTTCTGCTGAATTAATGTCAGGAAGAAAGTTATGCATTTAGCAAAGATTTTATGTGTTGCCGCCATATTCGTTAGCGCCAGCGCCAGACTTGAAGCCCAACAAACTCGAGGGCACGAGCGTCGTCCGCCACCTGAAGCTTTTGAAGCTTGTGCTGATAAAGCACAAGGGGATACCGTTACCTTTGAAACACGGCGGGGAGACTCACTAAGTGGTAGCTGTGAAATGATTGCGGATAGTTTGGTCGCTGTGCCCGACAATGCCCCGCAAGACTGACTTTACTCACTCAAAAGGATAAACTCAATCCAGATAAATGCTTTAAATCAACTCATAGCGCTCTTGCATCATCAAGTGTGGTTCGTCCCAAAGGCCCACCACCGAAACATTCAGGCCCAAATAGCTGTGGAGTCACTGACGAGTGAAAATTAAACCGGGGTAACGGACATGTTATCCAGTTTCAGCAAATATCAGTAATTCAGGTTACCGATGCATGCAATAAGACAGCACCACCCTGTCACAGGAAGAAATGGGCAGTGCATTTAAAGATATTCTTACGTCCATAACGGGCACAAACCAGACGACTGTTTAGGTTCTGCGTCCGCAGCTGCAGGTATTGAAGAACAGGGACTTGGCTGGAAAAATAAATGCGGTAAAGGTAATGCTGAAGATACTATCACCAGTGGTTTAGAGGGAGCCTGGTCAGTCAGCCCTACGGTGTGGACCACGCAATATTTGGACAATTTTTTTGGTTTTGAATGGGAAAATACCAAAAGCCCTGCTGGCGCAATCCAGTGGACCCCTAAAGATGGAGGCGGCGCTAATCTGGTGCCTGATGATCATGATAAGACTAAACGACATGCGCCAATAATGTTTACTACCGACATGGCGATAAAAGTTGATCCCAGTTATCGCAAAATTGCCGAGCGTTTTCATCAGGATCCCAAAGAGTTTGAACTGGCGTTTGCTAAAGCCTGGTTTAAACTAACCCACCGGGATATGGGGCCTCGTGCTCGTTATCTGGGTAAAGATGCCCCTGATGTTGATCTGATTTGGCAAGATCCTATTCCAGCAGTAGATTATGATCTCGTTAATTCATCAGACATAGTTAAGCTGAAGTCACCGATACTTGACTCGGGCTTGAGTGTGCCAGAACTGGTGAGAGTAGCGTGGGGATCAGCCGCTAGTTTTCGTGGCACGGACATGCGTGGTGGAGCCAATGGCGCACGTATTAGCCTAGCCCCTCAAAAAGATTGGCCAGTCAATGATCCTAAAGAAGTGGCGGAAGTCTTGACGGGCCTGGAAAAAATACAAAGTAAATTTAATAAAGGGCAAAAGGGTGGCTTTGAAGTGAGTGTACCTTTTACGCCAGACGTAACGATGCAACCCAGCAGCAGACCGACGTTGATTCTTTTGCTTTACTTGAACCTAAGGCTGATGGCTTTCGTCATTACTTTGGTAAAGACCTTAAGCAATCGCCTGCCGAGCTCCTGGTGGATAAAGCCAATACACTTTCTCTGAGCGTACCTGAAATGACAGTGTTGGTGGGCGGTATGCGCGCTTTAGATGACAATACCGGCAATACTAACCATGGTGTATTTACCGACAAGCCTGGCAACTTGAGTAATGATTTCTTCGTGAATTTATTAGATATGTCTACGAAATGGAGTAAATCAGAGAAATCTGCCGGGCTGTATGAAGGCCATGACCGTCAATCAGGTCAACTACAGTGGACTGCCACGCCAGTTGATCTTATCTTCGGCTCGAACTCAGAGTTGTGCGCGGTAGCCCAAGTTTATGCGGCTAACGAAGCTAAGGACAAGTATGTTAGTGACTTCATCAAGGCATGGACCAAAGTGACGACACTGGATCGCTTCGACATAATGTAAGAATATAAGCGAGAAACAGTGCCGCACAAGTTGCTGAATGTCAGCGATGTTGGCACTGTTTTTTTGTTCAAAAATAAGGGGGTATATGCCACCCTTATCCTTTATCTTCTTTTCAATAGATTGACGTGGTTTGATCATCTTGATGCCAGCCAAAGCTACTTCGTAAAACATAAGGGTTTTCACTGTGCCGTTTCCTGGCTCCCTGCGCAAAAACCCAGTTTCACTGTTTTTTATAGCACCAGATGGGGAGATATTTTCTCACAGACCTAAAAAATTCGATTTAGGAAACAAGCGCAGACAGAAAAAAGTCTGAGATTTAACCCGTTTTCGACATGAATTTATTAAACTTATTTTCTTAAAAATGGCCAGAAGAGACAACAGCAATAGGGTTAACATTGATGTACTTCCACCGCCTGAATTTGTGTTATCTTCTTCTATAATTAATGGTGCAGAGGAAACATCAAAGGTTACACTTTGGCTGGTCTGTAGTTGTCCATCATCTGCCGTAAAAACTATGCTTGCTGATGAATGGCTGTAATCATATGGAATGCTAAGATTGTAGAGACCATCAGTGGGTGGTTTCTCTAACGTAGTGACGGCCAAATCGTCGCTTTTGATACTCATCATGATGAAATCTTTATTCCCATCTACGGCATTAATATCGAATGTAACGGTGCTTCCTTTGATGACCTGTTGAGAAATCTGGGTGACTGATAAACTTGGCGCCTTAGGCGAAGGCTTAACAAGCACGCCTATCTGTTTTCTGACTGTTCTATTGCCATCGTTTAGGATAAAGGCAAAAGAAACATACTCTTCCTGAGATACACTTGGTGCAACAAAGCTAATAGTATTTTTACTTTGTACGAGTGCTACCGTTGACCCCATGAATTGCTGGAATTGAACATTTGCCGCATTGCTTGCGTTGATAAGTTCATATGAAATATTCACTTCATCATTAGCGTCTGCGATTGAAATGTCAGAATTGAGCTTAATTTGAAGGTTACCCTGAAGGTTATCTTCTGGTAATCGATACGTGTCCCGAGGCACTCCTAACGAATCATAGCTAAATGAGCCAGCTCGGTAATTGGGGTTGACTTTAGGGACAACTGCTTCTGATCCAGTCAGATGATTTTCCAATAGCGTGTCTAGTTCTAAAACAAGATCTGGTCGTTCGTCTACTAAATTTTTTGCTTCAGATGGATCTGAACTCAGATCAAACAGTTGATAATAATGACCGCCATTCTCACCGTAATGGAAAGTACGTATTAACTTCCATTTATCTTTCATTACCGTCGCTGAGGGAGGTAACCAATCTGGAACTTGTGGTTGCGCAGGGTAAAAGGTGAAAATAGGGCGTACTTCAGCGGTTTGTCCGGACAAGAGCGGACGAATATCGCTGCCGTCTATTTCGTGACTGGCAGGCCAGGTAAGTGACATCCCCTTTAATAGTGTTGGGAAAAAATCTGCAGACTGGATAGGAGCGCTATTTAAGGTATTTGACTGAGTGAGTCCGGGCCATATTATTGCCGTTGGAACTCGAATACCACCATCATAAACAGTGGCTTTACCTCCCCGTAATGGAAAGTTACTGGTCGCATAAACCTGGCCCAACACGTCATACATGTTCCCACCATTATCGGATGTAAACACTATAATAGTATTGTCTTGAACGTTAGCTTCAACTAATGATTCCCATAATATACCCACCGCATCATCGAAGTGTTTAACCATGGCCGCGTAAGTAGCACTTCTTTGACTGTGAAATGGGGTTCTTCTTGTCTTGAAATATTCAACTAATTCGGGATCAGCATTGAAAGGAGCGTGTACTGAAAATGCCCAAAAATTCAAAAAAAATGGCCCGGAGTCTTTTACGCTCATAATCCATTCTCCTGCTTCCTGAGCAAGACGAACATCAATATGCTCTCCAGGTACTTGAGGTTGAAGATTTGGCGCGAAACGCCATGGGGCGAGGAAACCGCCAACGGGGCCTGCGCCATTAAAATGCGGAATATCTGTGTCAAAGCCGTGTTCGAGTGGGCTGTAAGGGCTTGCGCCAAGATGCCATTTCCCAAAGTGAGCTGTTTGATAATTATTTTCTTTTAGAATAGACGATAGTGTTGGTAAAGCGGTATCAAGTCTCGTAACACTAACGGGTATTAATGATTTTTTGTTTGATGGGCCAGATCTTGGCAGATATGCCTGTAAATTAACGGTGGGCAGATGGTGGTTTGGGGTTGTAGAGCCGTGTTTTGCAGGTGTTTGCCCGGTAAGTATAGAGGCACGAGTAGGCGAACATAAAGGGCTATTGGTATAGGCATTGCTAAACACCATGCCTCTGGACGCAAGAGCATCTATATTGGGTGTTTCGATAAACTGACTTTGCTGAAAAATACCCGTGTCATTCCAGCCAAGATCATCTGCTAAAATGAAAACTATGTTCTGTGGTGAATTGGCCCCTGTGGAACACACAGACACTATACAAAACAGGGCAATTAAAAAACGGTACATACTAAAAATCCTTTTGTGAAACGTTAATCAAATACTCCTCTTCAAGCCGAAGAGCGCAATATACATTAAATCTGGTGAGTTAGTACATCGATAGGAAGCTGAGACGGATATCTAATTGTTCGATTCTCGACACAGGTGATATCCGACAGTGATAAGATAAATAATCCAAAACAGTAATATCAAGCCTTAATCGAACGTTTTTTGCATAGCTTATGCAATAGCTGTCATTCCGCACATAATTTAGAAATAACATGTCGAGTATTTATTGACCAATATGGCCTCTATTTTATCTTTTTGACATGAATATTCAAAATATGGTGACTGCGATCTCCGCTGTTGATCTCTTGCTTTGTTTTGCGAGTGAATTTTCATGTCATCAGCTGTGTATACGTCTAAAAGATTAGATCATCTTGGCTTGGTTACTGGGTTTTGCCAGGAAATTGACCCGGCCGCTATCATTGATGAAGTACTGGGTATTTCTGAGCGCAGACACGTGAGCTATGGTCAGATTTTTACTGCTATGCTGTTGAATGGTCTGGGGTTTACAGGCCGAACTTTGCATATGTATAGTGAGTTTTTTGATGATAAACCGGTTTCCCGGCTGATTGGCGAAGGAATTGATGCATCTCATATCAACGATGATGCATTGGGTCGTTGCCTTGATGCGCTCTATGATGCGGGGTTTTCTGGCCTATACCAGAAAATTGACCAAAGGGTCGTTGAGCACCTCAAACTCCCTGCGAATTCACCCATTTAGATTCCCCCCGCTTTCATTACGATGGCAAGGCCAACTCGGACGAAGAAGAGCCTACCGCCATTTACACTACCAAAGGGTATTCCCGTGATCACCCCCGGAGCTCAATCAGGTTGTACTTAACTTGATATGCTAAGGTCGTTCTGGGATCCCCGTTTATATACAGGCACAAAGCGGCACCATCAACGACGTAGAGGGATTTAAAAAGATAGTGAAATCTCATATCAGCAGCCTTAAATCCGCCCAGCAATGCCGCTATTTAGTGGCTGATACCGCCTTATATGTTAAGGAAACCATCGTTGAATTGGATGCACTGTTTCAATTGTTTATTACCCCCGTGCCATAAAAACTCAAAGAAGCCAAAACACTGATACAAAGTGCAAGCTTACTGACCTTTGAAGCTATTTGTGATGGCTACCAGGGTGTCTGGTACACGAGTCATTATGGTGATGTTGAACAGAAATGGTTACTGGCGCGCAGTGAAAAAGCGACAAAGCGAGAGCATCATACGCTCAACTCCCGGATGTTAAAGCAAGCAGAGGGGAGTCGAAAACCTTCAAAAAATTGTGCCAGCAAGGGTTTTTCTGTCGCACTGATGCCCTTGTTGCAGTTGAGCAATGGCAGGAAAAACAAGCCACACTGGGAGTCGAAGCCACTGTGCTTGACGTGCCGGTTTACGAAAGAAAAAGGCGACCGGGTAAAAATAAACACCCCTTTCTAACCTATTATGAAATCAGCGGTAACCTATATAAGCTGTTGAAAAAGCGCGATGAAGCCACCCAACAACTGGGCCTGTTTATCCTGGCGACTCACTGAGCATGGTCGACATGCTCAGACCATACAAATCCCAGCAAGCCGTTGAAAAAGGTTTTCGATCCCTTAAAAGCCCAGAATGAATACTTTCCTGATATGAAAAAGAAGCCCATGCAAACCCCGACAACTCGGTGGGTATTCCAGTGTTTTGCGGGTATCGTCGGTATCTAAGAACTACTTACGATAAATGAGTAGCAAAGATTGCTGTTAAACATAAAAGACAGGCAAGCCATCATCATTAAAATTTTAGGGATAAATTACCAGCGAATATATTCTTAAAATGCTGCGGAATGTCAAAGGTATTGGTTGTAACCGTAAAACTGGCATATTCAAGTCACAATCGAATGGGTTTGTGACTTGGATAAATAACGGGCGTTAACAAAACCCTGGGGAAGTGTGTTGCACCCAAGTAGACTTAGGTACAACGTAAATATAACAGGAAGTTTCATTTTATTGCGACTACTGACTGACTTTTATCTTCTCGACTAAGGACTGATTTGGCGCAGAGGACGGATCCAGTTGAAAATCCAGTTGTACCAGTAAATTTTCTTGCTTCAGTGCCTTACCATCCATAATTTTAGGTTTATATTTCCATTGCTCCAGGGCCGCAACAGATACTTGGTCAAAGGTAAGGTTTGGTTGAGCGGTGATCACCTTGACGTTTTCAGTGCTGCCATCGGCCGTTATATCAAACTGCAAGACCACTGAACCACTGATGCCATTTTGAGCGGCTTGCATAGGATATACAGGTTCAACTCTGTAAATGGGTGTTGCCAAATTAACCTGATCATGGTTAACCACAGGTGGCTGATTGGCCAAGGCGATACCAGACAATAATCCAGCGCTGACAAATAACGCCAGGCCAAGGTATAAGGGTTTAGCTTGGGTGTTCGTTTTGATTAAATCCAGACGTTTATACATAGTCTTTTTTTCCGAGTAGGGTGAGTGAATGGCTAATCGATACAATGAGTGTTCGGCACATTGCAGCAGCGTTTTGCTATAGATAATTTTTTCACGTAGCGTTTTTTGTGCCAGTACGGTGGCGTCACAGGCTAATTCCTGATTGCGTCTGAATACCCTGTAAGCGAGCCAGACCAGAGGGTTAAACCAGCACAGCACCACCAATAACAACGCTAATAGATTAAATAGATTATCTTTGCGCTTAAAATGCAGCAGTTCATGTTCGAGGATTAAGCGCTGTTGTTGGCTGTTGAAATCTCGTTTAAAATGAGCAGGCAGCAGCAATCTTGGCGCCCATAAACCAGCGAGAACAGGCCCGGCTATATGAGCTGATGTCATAACCGTTAAATTTGAGGGCAGGGCGATAACAGAGGCCGCTGAGTCATCGCGTGTGGCAGGTAAAGTCAGTATTTTCCAGTGGGAATAAGCCGCGACAAGTAAAATGCTCAACGCCCCCAGGGCCCATATAAAATGCCAACTAAAGGCCAGTTCAAATCGTTCAGGCTGCAAACTCAATTGCACCACATACTGTTGCAACTGGCTGCCCTTGAAAGGCGAGATATCCGAAGGTAGATTATTTACCATTAAGCTAACCGGCAGCAGCAGCCAAAGTTTATACAGATTGCTTGCGCCCAGAGGTTTGATAGCCCAGCGCTCCATACATACCAACAAAAGGATCATCACACTTAGCACCCCTTGCTGGGTGAGTAGCCAATTAGCCATTGTCTTGCTCCCATTTATCAATGAGCACCTTTAGCTCATCAATATCTTGTTTGGACAGGGAATCCGTTTCAGCAAATCCGGCGACCAGCGGGGCAACCCGGCCTTTAAATAAACGACTGATAAAACTTTTACTTTCCCTGATCACATAAGACTCACGTTCTAGCAGCGGGTAATACAGATAACTGCGCTGGTGCTTGTTAAAATCGATGGCCTGCTTCTTTAGCAGTCGGCCTAGCAAGGTCTTAACGGTTTTTTCATGCCAATCTTTATCGTTGTTGAGGCGCTTTATAATATCCTGAGCAGAGGCAGGATAGTGCTCCCACAGCGCGCTTAGTACCTCAAATTCAGTTTTGCTAATTTCTGTCATACTTTATCCGATTACAAGCGTAGTCAATGACTTAAGATTACACCTGTAATTGGTAAAAGCAAGGTTGTTAACAAAATGTTTTTGCATGTAAGGATAGTGAGGGCTCCAGCCAACGTTATTCTGGATATGATTAGGAAATAAAGTTGAAGCTGAGTTAACGCGCTGGATAGCATTTGCTTGTGCCAGGATTAAATGTTGCGCGGTATGTTCACTAATTAAGCACTCAGGCGTATTTTTGTATAGGGCTATTGACTTAGATGCCCAACCCGCGTACTTTTCGTCTCCCCCTTGCCCAGGTGGTGAAATTGGTAGACACGCTAGCTTCAGGTGCTAGTTCCTTAACAGGAGTGGCGGTTCAAGTCCGCCTCTGGGCACCATAGTTGCTTTTCATGTTATATACTTGTTGTCTCTTTCAACTGGCAGCATACACATCACCGAAATAATCGAATACAATAATTTCCATTTAAAAGCCTATTTTTTTTATGCCATTTATCGCCATCATCCTTTACGGCCACCCCGTTAATAATTAGCTGACGGATAATAAAATACCCGGGTGATTTGAAGTGCAAGGAGAATGAAAATACTATTTTTGCTTGGCTGGCCGCCTAAAACCAGTCATTTTGTAAAGTCTGTGGCCTTGGGCGTTAATCTACAGTGACTAGATGCCAGTTACTCTTGGGTAAACAAGTTAACGGCACATTCGCACATTTCATCTATGTGGCCACGATCCGCATAAATACCATCAATTAACAGGCGGGCAATGCCGTGCATGGTTCCCCAGGTGACTTGTGCCAAACGTAAAGTGTCTTCCCCCTGGGGCATAAGACCTTGCTGCTGCCATTTTTTAGTCATCTCTACCTGGTGCTGAAAACTTGGATAAGCGGCATCCCGCAATCCCTGGGTCGCGCTATTTTGTTTCCAAATAGTACGGCCAAACATCAAATCATACATTTCCGGATTATCGGCCGCATAGCCGATATAGCCTTGAAAAAATTGGCGATATTTATCTCTGGTCGACAGCCCCGTTTGGGAAAATATCTGCTGGGCATCGGATTGCCAATGTTTAAATCCTTCTTCGGCGATGGCGCACAACAACTCATTTTTATCTTTAAAATGATGATAAGGCGCGGTACGTGATACGCCAACACGATCTGCTAGCTTACGCAGGGACAAGCCTTCAATGCCGTGCTCTTTAAGCATGGCTTTAGCGGCTTCTAACAGGCTGCTACGTAAATCACCATGGTGATAGCGGGCTTTGACTGTTTCGGCTTTTGCTTGTTTTTTTGAAGATAATGTTTTATTCATAAATAGTAATTTAACACATATCTTGACAGCGTCAAAATAAGACTTTATCTTGACGTTGTCTAGTTTAATTATATCCTTTGTTTGCTTTAGTGCGGCGGTGAGAAAACAGTGTCACCGGGTCATGCCACAGTGAGATATCGCAGGATAAAAAATGGAGCATGCAAATGTCTGATGTAGATTTTTCAAAACTCGAAACCCTTAGTGTCAGTATTGATCAACATATCGCCCATATTCAATTATCGCGGCCTGATGCCTTAAACAGCATGATCCCACTTTTCTGGCAGGAGCTGCCGCAAACTGTACGCAAGATTGATGAGCAATCTGCCGCCCGGGTTATCGTCATTTCATCTCAGGGCAAACATTTTAGTGCGGGCATGGATTTATCGGTTTTTGCCCAGATGAGTCAAGATTTCAGCGGCGAACCAGCCAGACGAGCGGAACGATTAAGGCGCATGGTACTGGAACTGCAAGACAGTTTTAATGCCCTAGAAAGTGTGCGTATACCGGTACTCGTGGCCGTGCAAGGCGGGGTAATAGGCGGGGCGGTGGATATGATTTGCGCTTGTGACAGCCGTTACTGTACCCAAGATGCTTTTTTTACTATAAAAGAAACTGAAATAGGCATGACTGCTGATGTGGGTACGCTGCAGCGTTTACCCCATTTGATCCCCCAGGGTTTGGTCCGTGAACTGGCCTATACCGGGCGCAATATGTTCAGCGACGAAGCCAAAACCTGCGGCCTGGTAAACCAGGTATTTAGTGATCAAGCCAGTATGTTGGCTGGCGTGATGAAAATCGCGGCCAAGATCGCCAGCCATTCACCTATGGCGGTGGCGGGGTGCAAAGAAATGATCAACTACACCCGGGATCACAGCGTAGCAGATGCCTTAACGTATATGGCCACGTGGCAAAGCGGCATGTTTCAAATGCCGGATATCCAGGAAGCCATGGTCGCTCAAAAAGAAAAACGCTTACCTCAATACCCCGAATTACATAAGAATATCAGTGGCATGCAAGGTAAATAGACCGCCAAATCGCGGATTGCAGTGAACAACTATCAGGATAAAAACATGACATCTAGCAGCACAAAAACAGCCCAGTTAGCCAGGGGTAGCGCTAAATACCCGCATTTATTTACCCCATTAGATTTAGGGTTTACCACTTTGAAAAACCGGGTGTTGATGGGCTCCATGCACACAGGGTTAGAAGAAGCCCCTAACGGTCATTTACGTATGGCCGCGTTTTTTGCCGAGCGTGCCAAGGGGGGCGTAGGCCTTATTGTTACAGGTGGTATTGGCCCCAATGATGAAGGGGCGACCCATAAAAACACCAAGCGTCTTGATAGTGACGCCGCCATCGCTGAGCATAAAGTGATCACCGATGCTGTGCATGCCCATGACAGTAAAATTTGCATGCAGATATTGCATACCGGCCGGTATGCCTATAACCCTACCCTGGTGGCCCCTTCGGCAATTCAAGCTCCCATTAACCCGTTTAAACCAAAAGCGTTGGACGAAGAAGGTATTGAAAAACAAATAAAAGACTTTATTTTCACCGCTAAACAAGCGCAAAAAGCCGGTTACGACGGGGTAGAGATAATGGGCTCTGAGGGCTATTTTCTTAATCAGTTTATCGCTGCTCGCACCAATCACCGGGATGATCAGTGGGGAGGGGAATATGCCAATCGAATTCGTTTGCCTATCGAAGTTGTGCGCCGGGTAAGAGAAGCTGTGGGTGAACAATTTATTATTATCTATCGCTTGTCGATGTTGGACCTGGTCGAAGGGGGCTCTACCTATGACGAAGTCGTCCAACTCGGCAAAGCTATTGAAAAGGCCGGAGCGACTATTATCAACACCGGTATAGGCTGGCATGAAGCGCGGATCCCGACTATCTCCACCAACGTGCCAAGAGCTGCCTTTACCTGGGTTACCGCTAAATTTCGTGAGTCGTTGTCGATCCCGGTGATCACTTCTAATCGCATTAATACCCCCGAGGTAGCCGAAGAAGTGCTGGCCAGAGGTGATGCTGACATGATTTCTATGGCCAGGCCATTTTTGGCTGACCCTGATTTTGTCATCAAAAGCATGGAAGATCGCTCCGATGAAATCAATACCTGTATCGGTTGTAATCAGGCCTGTCTGGATCATGTATTTGCCGGCAAGATGACCAGCTGTCTGGTGAATCCTCAGGCTTGTCACGAAACCCAATTTGATATTCAGCCCACCGATAAGGTAAAACATATCGCCGTCGTCGGGGCTGGCCCGGCGGGTTTGGCTGCCGCTATGACAGCGGCCCAGCGTGGTCATAAAGTCACCTTGTTTGAATCATCTAACGAGATTGGCGGGCAGTTTAATATTGCTAAACAGATACCCGGTAAAGAAGAATTTTCCGAAACTATCCGTTATTTTCAGCGCCAACTGGCACTCAATAACGTTGAGGTGAAACTCAATACCCGCGTCAGCGCAGCTGACTTAAATGAGGGGGACTATGACGAAGTCATGTTAGCGACAGGCATAGCGCCGCGCACACCGCCTATCGAGGGCATAACCCATCCCAAGGTGATGAGTTATGTGGATGTCATCAGATATAAAAAACCCGTGGGTAAAAAAGTGGCTATTATTGGTGCCGGCGGTATTGGTTTTGACGTATCTGAGTATTTGTCCCACGCAGGTCAGTCTACCAGCTTGAGTATTCCCGCCTTTATGCAAGAGTGGGGCATAGATATGACCTTCTCATCAAGAGGTGGCGTTGAGGGCGTAAAGGCTCAGCCAACGCCTTCCCCCCGGGAGATTTATCTGCTGCAACGCAAAACCACTAAAGTTGGCGCAGGGCTGGGCAAAACCACGGGCTGGGCTCATCGGGTAAGTTTAGCCAACAAGGGCGTAAAAATGATAGCCGGTTGCGAATACCTGAAGATTGATGATCAGGGTTTGCATATCAAAGTGAACGAAAAAGTGCAGGTACTGGATGTTGACAATATTATAGTCTGCGCCGGACAAGATCCCCTGCAGGAACTGGTTGAGGGGCTAACCAAGGCCTATCACCTGATAGGCGGGGCGGACATAGCGGTGGAGCTCGATGCTAAGCGGGCCATAGAGCAGGGCACTCGGCTGGCCAGCGAAGTTTAATACCAATCCGAGTTAGTAAATGACGTTGGGCGAGAATTTAAATGGGCTTAATCAAGGCGCTTGAATGAAGTAATAGTGGTGCTCTTTCGAATTTGGGCAACGCAGAGTAAGCCCATTTAAAACTCGCCCAAAGGGAATGCACCAGCATATTTTATCTGCGATATCGCTCTTTGAAAGAAAATAGCTATTCCTGCATAACGGCGCCTTGCTCAAACCGCTGGACGTATTCTCACTGGGCACTTATTAATACGGATTGGTATAACCCCTAAGATCAAATTTTTACTGTTATACAAAACGCCTCTATTTTTGAGGTGTTTTTGCCTTTAGGCTAACGGCGTTTTGCTGCCTGTAAAAATGAAGCTGGATTTTATTATATATTAAGGGGGCTGTTTGTGTTATCGCTCGCCTGGCGACCCTGGAATATATCCAAGGTAAACTGAATGAAAGTGTTTAATCTTGCGGACTGATTGATTTGCTGGGGGTGTACCAGATAGATGGAAAGTGCAGGTAAGGACTCTTCTGGTAACAGGACTTGTAAATGGCCCGAGGCTATTTCGCCTTCGACAAGATATTGAGGTACTAAAATAATTCCCCGGCCAAGTAATGCCTGCTGTTTGAGCATTTGATTATCATTAATGCAAATGTCACCGCCAACTGTTATTTTTTTCCCGACAAATGTCCAGAGGGACTGCTCTTTACTCGTTAAACACTGATGTTCAACAAGTTGTTCTATAGATGTTGGGTAACCATGACGGGAAACATAGTCTGGGGAGGCACAACAGATATGACGATAAGTGAACAACGGTTTGGCGATCATGTTTTGTGGCGGGTTGATAGTTGATCTAAAGGCTATATCAAAATCTTTCTGAGTCAGGTCATAGGTTGTATAGCTACAATCTATACTTATCTGCACTGTTGGGTGGAGGCGCTGAAAATCAGCACAAAGGTCAAGTAAAAAGCACTGGGTGAACTGACTGGGGGCCGTGATCCTTACACGACCTGCGATGATGCTGGTATCCTGGCGAATTTCCCTCTCCAGTTCAAGCAATGAGCCCTTAATCTCTCCCATGCCCTTAAGCACCTGTTTTCCCAGGTCGGTTAATTTGACATTGCGGGTGGTGCGAAGGAGTAAAATACGGCCTAAATCATTTTCTAAGGTACGGATTTGTTCGGATAAATAGCCTCGGGAGATACCCAATTGCTCGGCGGCTGTAGTGAAACTCAAATGAGTGGCCACTTCGCTAAATAAGATCAGGCGCTCAAATTTTTTGTGTTCACGACGCATAAATAGTTCTTGATAGGTTTTAACTATAATATTACCTGCTAATTGTTTGCTATAGCAAATAATGAATTCGTTTAATGCTCTTTTCAATCCCACTTAAGTCACTACACTATGATCCCTATTATCCTTCAGAGCCCTTATGAGTATGCATAAACACCCGTTAATTGAATATTTACCCGATGTCAGCCCTGTAGTTTATGGTTGTATGGGCCTGGGGGGCGGCTGGGATAAACAGTCTATTAACTCTACTCACATTGAACAGGCTCACGAGTGCATAGATGCAGCGCTACAAAGCGAGATTAATTATTTTGATCATGCAGATATTTATACCCTGGGCAAAGCGGAGCAAGTCTTTGGTCAGGTATTAAAGGAGCGTCCGGCACTGCGTGATCAGATGTATATTCAGTCAAAATGCGGTATTCGTTTTGACGATGAACTGGGTCCAAAACGCTATGACTTGTCCGCCAAATGGATCACCCAGTCAGTTGATGAGAGTCTGGCCCGTCTCAATACTGAATATTTAGATGTATTAGTGCTGCATAGGCCAGATCCATTAATGGAGCCAGATGAAATAGCTGAAGCTTTCCATCGTCTTAAAAGCGCGGGTAAGGTGCGTTATCTGGGTGTGTCAAATATGCAGCAACAGCAGATGGCCTTTTTACAACGTTCCCTTGATACGCCATTGGTGCTCAATCAAATTGAAATTAGTCTGGGGCATTTGGACTGGCTCGATGAGGGGATCTATGCCGGTAATAGCGCAGGTTGCGATACCAATTTCACCCCCGGAACCCTGGAATATTGTCGGCAAAATAAAACACAGATCCAGTCCTGGGGAAGCCTTTGTCAGGGCTTGTTTTCCGGCCGTGATGTGAGTGACCAGGCTGCGCATATTCAGCACACCAGTGCTTTGGTCGCCAAACTGGCGGTTGAGTATGGCGTTAGTCCAGAAGCAATAGTATTAGGCTGGTTGATGCGTTATCCCGCAGGTATTCAACCTGTCATAGGCAGTACCAATCCTAAACGCATAAAGGCTAGTCAGCAAGCCGTTGGACTCAACCTTAGCCGGGAACATTGGTACGCTTTGTACGTGTGTGCCAGGGGGCAAGCGTTACCCTAGTTGATGACGTCGATGAATGAGTGAACGAACTCACTGATGGTGAACTACTGAGGGACTAATGTTCATTGAGTTTTCTGGTGTAAAATTTGAAAAAAAATGAGTGATACATGCAATAAGCTTGTATTGAAAATAAAAGGAGTAATGATGCAAAAAATTAAACTGGGGTGGCTGTTAGGTACATCTCTATTGATCGGTTCGTGTGCTCTTGAAACGCAACAGACGATACCTAAAATTGGTACAAGATCGGTACAGACGACAGCTGATATCTATCAGGACTATTTACACCGAGATGTGCGGGATGACATCTTTTATTTTGTTATGCCTGATCGTTTTAACAACGGCGATCCACAAAATGATAATGGCTCTGTGACTTTACCTATTTCTAATGGAGGTCTTAATTTAGCTTCTAAACGTGGCTTTCATGGCGGGGATATCAAGGGCGTAGAGGATAAGCTTGATTATCTTAAAAACATGGGCATCAGTGCTATCTGGATGACCCCGATTTTACGCAACAAAGCCGTTCAGCCAGATGGTGTTGCGCACCATGGTTACTGGATAGTGGACTTTAGCCAGCTCGATCCCCACTTTGGCACGAATGATGATCTTAAACATCTGATCGAGCTCGCTCATAGCAAAGGGATCAAGGTCTTTTTTGATATCATTACCAATCATACCGCTGACGTAATCAAATATGAGCAATGCCATCAAGCTAATGGCGAATTTACACCGGGATTAGAGCGCTGTGCCTATAAAAGCCTGGCACAATTGGCTAAGGGAGACAGGTACACACCTTTTATACCTGAAGAAGAAAAAGAAGTGAAATTTCCAGCCTGGTTAAATGATCCCCAGTACTACCATAATCAGGGGGATAGCACGTTTACCGGCGAAAGTTCATTAAACGGCGACTTCAGTGGTTTGGATGATTTAAATACCGAGCATCCCAAGGTATTGGCTGGCATGACAGAGATTTATAAAAATTTGGTTAAGGAGTTTAAACCTGACGGTTTTCGCATCGATACCGTACGTCATGTACGCCTGCCATTTTGGCAGGCCTTCAGCCCGGCAATTATGCAGTACGCTAAAGCGCAGGGGATCCCGAATTTTCATATCTTTGGTGAAGTATATGACACCAATCCTGAGGCACTGAGCCGTTTCACCACCGAAGGCAAATTGCCCTCTGTGTTGGACTTTGGTTTTCAGCAAGCCGCCGCAGACGTATTTTACCGTGGTCAAAGTCCAGTGAGCATTCAAACTTTGTTTGCTCAGGATCATTTATACAACGATGAAGATAGTCAAGCAGACTTACTGATGACCTTTTTAGGGAACCATGACATGGGGCGCAGTGGTTATTTTATTAATCAAGGGACACCGAAAGCCAATGCTGAAGAAAAGTTGCAGCGCAGTATTTTGTCTCACGCTTTTATGTATTTTTCCCGTGGCATTCCTGTGGTGTATTACGGAGATGAACAAGGTTTTACCGGTGATGGTAACGATGTGGATGCCCGTGAAGATATGTTCCCATCTCAGGTAGCCAGTTATAACGACAATGTATTACTGGGCTCGGCACAAACTACTGCTGATGATAATTTTAATCCTTCCCACCCTATTTATCAGGCCCTTGCCAAATTAGGTAAATTACGTCGGGAACATCAAATATTACGCCGCGGGCGTTACCAAGACCGGTATTTTAAAAAGGGGAGTCAAATTTTTGCCTTTGCCCGTATCGGGGCCAATTCAGGGGCAGAATACTTGATGGTATTTAATGCTGGCACCAGTGAGCAGACGATCAATGTGGATGCCAATGCCGACAGTTACCAGGCTCTGGTGCCGGCAAAACGGTTCAGTAAAACCGGCGATTCCCTAAGTATTACTCTACCGGCATTAAGTTATGGGGTTTACCAGGGACGATAATTGGCATAACCATTACGGGGTTTGAGTTCCTAGCGGGTAAGCCTGACGTTTGGCTTGCCAGCCTAAACTTAGCAGGGTGATCAAGGCTAAAACCATACAAAAAATGAATAAGGCACTATTTCTTTCGGTGAAATGGCGAAGCTGGCACCCAACAGTAACAGTTGACCACCATAGGGGAGTATTCCTTGTATCACACAGGCAAAGATATCCAGTAAGCTAGCGCTATCTTTGGGCAGTATCTCCCCTTTTTCTGCTAACTCTTTAGCCGTACTGCCAGCCAGCATTATGGCTACGGTATTGTTTGCTATACAGACATTGAGCACACTGATCGGTAAGGCAATGGCTAAGGAATTACCTGTTTTTAGTGGCAGGGCAAGTTTGCGTACCAAAGAGGTAATAGTGCTGACCAGAAAATCAATGCCACCTTGCTGGCGGATTAATTCAGTTAGTCCGCCGAGCATCAGTGACAAGATCATGATCTCCTACATCTGGCCAAATCCTGTGAAAACGTCTTGCCCAACAGCACGCAAATGATAGTCACCTACTATAATCCCTATAAGCGCACTGCTAATGATGCCAATCATTAAAACGGCAAATACATTAATACCCACCACAGCCAAAACCAAAATCAGCAGGTAGGGTAGGGTAGGGCAGGACTGGTTGCCTTGGCCTATGCTGAATCTGTCGTACCGGTAGAAAATAACTCTGCAACGTATAAAATAAAGTTATTTGACTGTCCCTCTGGTAATCTGGATATTGATGATTTGTTTTTTCGTTCAATCGATTTACCTCATTTCAACAAGATCACTCAAGCCATTGAAGGAATTAGTCTGCTACCTATTGAGTCGATGCGGTATAAGGAGAGACTGGCGGAATATAAGCAAAATGGCTACAACTCTGAAAGATCTGCACTTTTTCAAAAATTGTTCGTCTGTGGTTTCCATTGTATCCTTGCCCAGAGATTACCAGCTGTCATACATGGATTTAAATCGCCTTAAATCCCATCTTAATACGTTGTTTTCCAACACGACATTAAAACGTTATGCACTGGTCACTGGTCACTGGTGCTTCGGCGAGTATTTCACACTCCACATTGCTCGTAAAAAGTCCTTGTTTGAGTGATGACTTTCTTACCTTGATAGTAGCTTATATCAAACGTTGTTTTGCCAAAGACAATTATTGTTTTGATGAACAGATCGATCAAGCTATGCTGGATTCATTCATTCATTCATTCATTCATTCGGATGTATTTGATGAAACGGCACTGGATTTGATGCTCGAAGAGTATGAAAATCCTGCTAAAATTCTGGACACTAACTGGTACGCGATAAAACTGATGTACGAGAAAAAGTACCGTGAACTTATCTAGGAAAAAGATAAATTTGTGTCGATAAATGATATTCGCCTCAGCCGGGAAAGTGTCAAACAATCGATTAAATATCTCCGTGAAATTTACCGTCATAAAATGAGTAAAACGAAAGTTATTTCACTCAATAGGGATCCAGTTAAGACAAAATCCTGAAGCTGACGGGGATATTATACCATTGCTCCTTGATATGTGATCAACTCACAAGGCGGTGGGAAGTTTCATAGTAAAGCGTAATGTGATTGCCTTCATAGACGTAACAAAAACGTCGGGAATGTTTTTATTTACCACATTCATGTGGCTCACCTGCTTCGCAGGCCAGCTGAAGCTGTTGTGATTTGTTCCAACAAATCTTGTTGAACGTCCCAAAGACGGCCCTGAAAGGGTGGAGCGCAGGGATGCGAAGAATAAAATTCAGCTAGAAAGCTTGCCAGATCCTCCCGAAGGGTGATGCTAAATTTGCTTCCGATTCATCAGTAGACCGATAAAATCAACACTCCAGCTAAGTGAATATTATCGACCGCTGAGTGAGCAGAGATTTAGGTGGATGGGTATTATTAAGGGGGGTTGTACTGAACGGTAAGGTTTAAGATCAAAAAATCGCCCCATTTTTGTAACGTAACTGACAAAAAAGGGGCGATACTATTATTTTTCAGTCACTTGATAAATGGTGACTGTGCCACTAACTTCGTTACCGACAATCAGCAGAGCGTTGCCATTCGGGCTGTCGGCCGGGGCAACAAACTTGATGCTTTCCGGGCCCAAATCTCCAGATATGGCCACTTCTGAGCAATTCATACCTTGTGTTTCATCACAAGGGTTCTGCAGATCGTCATCCAATTCAAAGTTCGTACTAAAGTCTCGGTTATTGTAATGGGCAACAAAGGCTACCTGAAAGGGGTTGGTGACGTCATAAGTAAATAAATCACCTGAACGCTCCAATCCGATAAAGGCATACATGCGCCCTGCAATTTCACCAACGGCTATGGCTTCTGGTTCTCCGCCTTTGTCATCTGAGCGGTTATCGCCTTTGTTTTTGGTATGTGCACTATTGAAATTATTACCTAATACCGAGGCAGATATTTTTCCAAAGTCATCACCAGAGTCATACACCAGGTTAATGTTCTGGTCCCATATTGAGAATGATCGTGCTCCATAAGCATACAGTGCTTCAAATTCACCATTGTTATCTGCATCGCCTAACGCCGTGGTCACTTTTAAGCGACCCAGTCCATTTTTACCGCCACTTAAATCATAAGCAGCCTGTAATGAGTTAGATAGTGTCATGTTAAGCTTATTCACATCTATGATGTCAGCCACACGCACTTCTTCTGAGTAGGCATTGTAGTCCCGAGAATCCCCTTCGTTAGCTGACAATATAAAGGTTGCACCTTGCCATTGATAAGACGTGATAGTGTCAGGTTGATACATGCCATATAGACCATCAACACTGCTAAAGGCAGGCAATTCATCTTTGTTGGTAAAATCAAGTTGGTCCTGGCTCCAATCTTTAAACCCCAGGGCTCGAACTTCAATACTCATATCAACAAGATTGATGATGCCAATAGCATTACTTTCTTGCAGTGAAACATAAGCGGTTTTACCATCTTGTGCATAGGTAATATATTCGGGCTCTAATTCCTGAGCAACGGTGGTACCTGCTGGACCAGCGAATTTAACCCCTGCCGCTTTTAAGAGCGCCATACGTTGGCTTTGTGTGGCGTAATCGTCACTGACTAAAGTGTCGCTACTAAAAGTCATATCAGTGGTGAAGTTGATAGTTTGGGCGCTATCGGCTGGTACACCATCAGTCAAAGAAATAATTGAAATGTTGCCGTCCGGGTCAACAGCATAATCTGTGTCAGGCTCGCCTTCGTTAGCAACTAGAACAGTGCTGCCGTCTGGGCTTATAGTCACCATGTCAGGCAATGCACCCGCTGCAACGGCCTTAATAAATGTTCCCTGGCCAGTGGCATCTAAACGATAAAACAATACCGCACCTGGATCGGTTTTAACCTGGGCTTGAACAGCGATAGCCAATAAATTATCGTGAATGGCAATTGAGTTTGCGACACCTAGGGTAATAGTCCGCTCGGCACCCGAAACAGCCTTGACCGTGACACTGTCGGTAAAAGTAAATGCCCTGGATTGCAAGCTATTGTCAGTGATTGGATTGGCGACGGGTGCAGCAACCAAACCTGTCAGATCAATAATTTCTATTTGGTTTAACGCTGCATTAATGGCAAAGGCTGAATGAGATGCGGGATGAAATTGCACGATCTCTGCTGCACTTTTGCCAAAAATTTCAATTCCGCCTGCCCCAAACCGGCCCACAACATCTATGGCTAAATCTCTTGGCAAGCTTTGGCCAGTGGCTCCAACAATACCTTGTGTTCCCGTGACACCGGCTGCTCCGTCTTGGCCATCGTCACCGTCTGAGTTGCAAGCAGACAATCCGCCTAATATCGCTAATGAAAGTAAACTGAGTCTTAGTGTGTGTGTGATCTTTAGCACAGGCTGTTCCTTTATCTTTATGAGTAAAATTAATAAAGCAATATAGGATGAAATGATGTGTTTTTTACGACAGTAAAATGAAGGAAATATGACACAGTAAAAACTTCATAGGTTTTTATTCGTGCTTGCTTTTAAGTTTGCCACCACATCATTTAGCGCATACCCAAGCAACCTCAAAAAATGCAGAGATCAGCGGGGATTCAAATCGTTAAATAGAAGAAATTTGTGTTGTGGCATAGCTTTCCTGTGTCTAATATAAATAACGCCGTAATGGGTGATTTGAACGCCGCCCTATGGGAGCTTAGGGCAAAAATCAGCGCGGCGTTACAACCCTTGAAAAGGGAAGGTCATTTCCTGCGTGTTGTGCCTTGATAAGTCTTCAGGCTTAAACTGTGAACCTGCATTTTAAAGTCACTTGGGTATATACCCCAAGCCATTGGCGTTGGAGCTAGGCGGCGCATGCACTCAGTTTTATAAGCATAGGCTTACTAAGTGCTTCAGGTTGGCGGTAAAGGTGAGAGGAGGCAATAACACTGCAGTTTCAAGGAAAAAAGGTATAGCTGGGATCAGCCCCCGATAAACTTAACCCAAGATAACAGCGCGTTTTTGAAGTCCTCAAGACCGCAACCGGTAATAGACTCTTGATCATATAGATTAGTGTCCTCAGGGAAATCGTCTTCCATATCGTTGCGCATGATACTGGCATAGACTTCAACCTCATCAATAGTCAGCTCCAGGTTAAACTCTCTGCCTGTTAAGTGAAACTCATTGATTTGCCGGTGCTCCAATTGCTCAATAGTCTTTAGCAAGTCGATGATTTTCTGTTGGTCTGTGCCCAGCTCTTCAGTAAACCAGTGGCCGAGTGATTCTGCACCCATTGCAAAAATGGCAATCGGTTCTGCTTTATCGTTGCGGGTAAATTGATAGTCCATAAGCGTCTCTTTGTTGAAAGTTGTATGCGCCATAGCATGGTAAAATTAGTAAATTTGGCCTTTTTGCTCGAGTTGGGTCAGGTAAACCCGCACCTCAAATTCAATTTGATGGTAGTCCGGTAACATATGCAAACAAAGCTGGTAGAAGGCCTTGTTATGGTCTTTTTCTTTAAGGTGGGCTAATTCGTGAACGACTATCATGTTTAAAAAAGGCTCAGGAGTATTTTTAAATACAGTGCTGATACGTAATTCGTTTTTACTTTTTAACTTGCCCCCCTGAACTCGTGAAATATAGGTGTGTAGGCCTAAGGCGTGTTCCACCACATGAATTTTTGGGTCGAAAATTATTTTACTCAATGGCGCAGATTTACGTAAATAACGATTTTTGAGCGCCATCACATATTCACGTAAATCACTATCCTTGGCCACTTGGTGGACACAGGGATATTTGTCTAACAGCATGTCTTTTAGACTATCTTGCTCGAGCATCTGTGCTACCTGCTGTTGCAGATGCGGCGCATAGGCTGATAAATATTTTAGTGACAAGTGAATATAGTCTCTACATTATACTGTGGTTAATACGTTTGCCAGTCACTTATACCTGTCTCCCTTGACGTTGTAACGCCGATGGCTTGGGGTATAACTATCTTATTCAGGGACATGTTTTTGTGCTTCAGGCCACACAAAGCTGGCATCTGGTTTGGCTTGTTGGGTCGATAAATAAAGCTGTTCGACTTTTGTTCGCGCCCAGGGTGTCTTGCGTAAAAATGTTAAACTGGATTTGACACTCGGATCGCTGCTAAAGCAATTAATCTTTATTTGCTGAGCCATTAGCTCCCAGCCTAAATCCGCTACCAGAGCTTCTACAATTTGTTGCAAGGTAATGCCATGCAATGGGTTATTTCTTTGGATCGTCATCTTTGTCATCTACGAATAATGAGTAGGGTTTAGGAGGCTAATGTGCTCATAGCCAACGCCAAGTCTTTTGTACTGTCAATGGTGAAGTGAAATAAGGGCACTGATTATACAGTGGAGGTTATACAATCATTTCCGGCACGCTTTTGTCTTGTGCCGGGTAACTGGCCAACAGGCACCGGGTACCGTCTTCATCAACTTTTTCTAATTTAACAGAAAATCCCCATAAATGATGCAAGTGCTTAAGGACTTCGTCATGACTTTTGGCTAATGGCACGCCGTTTTGCGCTAAGTAACATAATGTTAGTGAGCGGTCACCCCTAGTGTTTGCCTCATAAACTTGTATGTTTGGCTCGATGTTGCTTAAGTTATATTGAGCCGATAATTTATCCCGGACAGACTGATAGCCTAATTCGTCGTGAATGGCGGATACGCTTAGGTAAGGGTTGTCTTCGTTGTCTTCGATAGCAAAAAACTTAAAATCGCGCATAAGCTTGGGTGATAAAAACTGGCTGATAAAACTTTCGTCTTTGAAATTTTCCATAGCAAAATGCACCGTTTCCAACCAGTCTTTGCCCGCTATCTCTGGCAACCAGTATTTGTCTTCCTCAGTGGGGTGCTGACAAACCCGCTTGATATCCATAAACATATTAAAACCCAGCGCATAAGGGTTAATACCTGTGTAGTGGGGGCTATTGTATGCGGGTTGCGCGACTACGTTGGTATGGTTATGCAAAAATTCCAACATGAAACGTTCTGATACTTTTCCCTCGTCATACAGGTGGTTAAGGATATGGTAATGCCAAAAGCAAGCCCATCCCTCATTCATGACCTGGGTTTGTTTTTGCGGGTAAAAATATTGCGAAATTTTACGCACTATACGCACCAACTCCCGTTGCCATGGCTCAAGTAAAGGTGCATTTTTTTCGATAAAATACAGTAAGTTTTCCTGAGGCTCTGTGGGCAAACGCTCGTCTTGCTGCTCGTTTACCATTTTGGTTTTGGGCAAGGTGCGCCACAGATCATTTATCTGGGACTGAATATGTCGCTCTCTTTTGTGCTGCCTTTCTCGTTCAACTTGCATGGAAATTTTCTGTGGTCGTTTATAACGATCGACACCAAAATTCATTAGCGCATGGCATGAATCCATCACGTTTTCTACCTCAGAAACGCCATATTTTTGTTCGCACTTGGTCAGGTAGTTCTTGGCAAACAGCAGATAATTAATGATTGATCCAGCGTCAGTCCAGGTTTTAAATAAGTAATTATTCTTAAAGAAGGAGTTGTGGCCATAGCAGGCATGAGCCATTACCAGGGCTTGCATGGTGATGGTGTTTTCTTCCATTAGGTAGGCAATGCAAGGATCCGAGTTAATGACAATCTCATACGCCAACCCCATTTGTCCACGGCGATAATTTTGTTCTGCCTGAATAAATTTTTTGCCATAAGACCAATGACTATAGTTAATGGGCATACCTACGCTGGCATAGGCATCCATCATTTGTTCGGCGGTGATTACCTCAATTTGGTTGGGGTAGGTATCCAGCCCATAGTGCTTGGCAACTCTGTCTATTTCGGTTTCATATTCAGCTAACAGTGCGAAAGTCCATTCGGGCCCGTCATCGAGCATAGTGGTTTTATGTTGGGTAGACATATCAGCTCACTCCTTTTTGTTTTTCGATACTTTTATCGAATAATTCTCTGAAAATAGGATAGATGTCCGCTACGTCACGAATATGCTTGATGGCAATATTGCCATGGATTTCTGTTAACTTTTTATATTCGTGCCACAAACTCTGGTGATGACGCTCGGTTATTTCTATATAAGTGAAATAGCGTACTAAGGGTAATAAATTGTGGTGTAAAATTTCGGTGCACTTAGTGCAGTCATCCACCCAGTTGTCACCATCTGAGGCCTGGGCTGCATAGATATTCCACTCGTTACCAGGGTAACGTTCGCTGACTATCTCCTGCATAAGATTCAAGGCACTTGAAACTATGGTGCCACCGCTTTCCTGGGAGTAAAAAAACGCCTGTTCATCGACTTCTTTTGCCTGGGTATGGTGGTGGATATAGACCACGTCGACATTTTTATACGTTCGGGTTAAAAACAGGTAAAGCAAGATATAAAAACGCTTAGCTATATCTTTGGTGGCCTGGTCCATCGAGCCGGATACATCCATTAAACAAAACATCACAGCCTTACTGGTTGGAACCGGACGTCTTTGATAGTTGCGAAATCTTAAGTCGAAGGTATCGATAAAAGGGATTTTGCCGATAGCATTTTTAAGCGTTTCAATTTCTTCTTCTAGTTGAATTACGCGGTCATACTGCTCCAGTTTGCCGGCTTTGAGTTCTGCCAGTTGTGCCTGCATTTCTTTAAGTTTGGCTTTTTTGCCTGCCGACATAGCTATTCGTCTGGCTACCGAACCTTTTAGGGAGCGCACTACATCCAGATTACCGGGCACACCATCATTAACAAAACCTGCCCGGTAACTCTGATATTGAACAAGATTATCGAACTGGTTTTTCTGTAAGTTTGGCAAGGCCAAGTCTTCAAATAATAAGTCCAGGTATTCATCTTTGGATATTTGAAATATAAACTCATCTTGTCCTTCTCCTGAATTACTGGCGGACCCGGGTCCACTGCCTTGTCCATGACCGCCTTGTGGACGGTTAATCCTGTCGCCGGCACTAAACTGATCATTGCCAGGATGGACTATGTTGCGTTTTCCGCCTTTGGCAGTGTGAAATATGGGTTCAGAAATATCCCGATAGGGTATGCTTACCTGTTCGCCACTATCGATATCCGTCACGCTGCGTTTATTAGCTGAGTCAGAAACGGCTTTTTTTATTTGCTCCTTGTAGCGGCGTAAAAAGCGTTGCCTGTTGACTGTACTTTTTCCTTTGCTGTTGAGCCGTCGATCAATAAAATAGGCCATACTGCTTCACCTCAATGATTGTCATTAAACTATTCACATCATACATAGCAGGTAATTAGGAGGATTTCCTAACCCGCAAATACCATTCACACAGGAGCCGAACCTGTTTTTGGGTATACCCTTTTTCCATCATCCGTTGTACAAAATCGTCATGTTTTTTCTCGTCATCCGCCGATCCTTTAGTATTAAAGGAAATCACGGGCAACAAATCCTCAGTGTTGGAAAACATTTTTTTCTCGATCACGCTGCGTAATTTTTCGTAACTGGTCCAGCTAGGATTATTACCTTTATGGGTGGCTCTGGCGCGTAATACAAAATTAACAATTTCGTTGCGAAAATCTTTTGGGTTACTAATACCGGCCGTCTTTTCGATTTTTTCAAGTTCGGTATTTAAGGCACCCCGATCAAATAGTTGGCCAGTTTCTGGATCTCGATATTCTTGGTCCTGGATCCAAAAATCAGCATAAACAACGTATCGGTCAAACAGATTTTGACCATATTCCGAATAGGACTCCAGGTAGGCGGTTTGAATTTCTTTGCCGATGAATTCGACATATTTAGGAATAAGAAACCCTTTTAAGTGTTCTTTATATTTTTCTGCCAACTCTGCGGGGAATTGCTCGCGTTCAATTTGCCGCTCCAATACGTAAAATAGGTGTACGGGGTTGGCTGCCAATTCTTGCTGATCAAAGTTGAAAACACGGGATAATATCTTGAATGCAAAACGCGTTGACAAGCCCTGCATACCTTCATCAACACCTGCGTAATCTTTGTATTCCTGATAGGATTTGGCTTTGGGATCGGTGTCTTTAAGGCTCTCGCCGTCATACACCCGCATTTTTGAGTAGATACTGGAATTTTCTGGTTCTTTTAAGCGCGACAGAACCGAAAACTGTGCCAGGGATTCCAGCGTATCCGGGGCACAAGGGGCATCAAGCAATTCACTGCTGTCGATTAGTTTACGATAAATCTGTATTTCTTCCGAGACCCGCAGACAATAAGGGACCTTAACGATATAGACCCGGTCTAAAAAGGCTTCATTATTTTTATTATTGCGAAATGTTTGCCACTCCGATTCGTTTGAATGGGCCAGAATAACACCTTCAAAAGGTAGGGCAGATAAACCCTCAGTGGAGTTGTAATTACCCTCCTGGGTGGCGGTGAGCAGAGGATGTAACACTTTAATAGGGGCTTTGAACATCTCGACAAATTCCATTAAGCCTTGATTGGCTCTGCACAGGGCGCCGGAATAACTGTAGGCATCGGGATCGTTTTGGGCGAAGTGTTCCAAACAGCGGATATCTACTTTACCCACCAGTGCAGAGATATCCTGGTTATTATCATCCCCGGGTTCGGTTTTAGCTATCCCTATCTGATCCAGAATAGAAGGGTGGAGTTTGAGTACAGTAAACTTGCGTATATCGCCGTTATATTCATGCAGACGCTTGCGAGCCCAGGGAGACATCACGGCCTTAAGATACCGCTGAGGAATACCATATTCCTTTCGCAAAATAGCACCGTCTTCGTTAGCATCGAACAGGCATAATGGATGGTCGTTTACAGGGGAGCCCTTGAGTATATAGATGGGGTGTTGTTGCATAAGTTCTTTAAGCTTCTCTGCTAAGGAGGACTTACCCCCACCCACAGGACCGAGCAGATACAATATTTGTTTTTTCTCTTCCAGACCTTGAGCGGCATGGCGCAAGTAGGACACGATTTGTTCTACTGCCTCTTCCATACCATAGAACCCGTCAAAGGCGGGATATCGGGCTATGACACGGTTGGAAAATATCCGGCTCAGGGTAGAGTCGGTCGAAGTGTCAACCATTTCTGGTTCGCCTATGGCCAACAATAAACGTTCTGCGGCGTTAGCATAAACTGAGCTATCTGTTTTACAGATCTCCAAAAACTCATTGATGCTAAATTCTTCTTCTTTGTGTGCTTCGTACCTTAATTGATATTGCTCTAAAATTCCCATAACAAACCTCTGATAACAAACTTCTGATAGAGAAAATTTCTGGCCTGACACTTTTAGATTAGACCTTTATGACCAGATACATATTGCAGATTTAGACCAAAATTCACTAGGAGACAACAAATGAGCATAATTCTGCACTCATAAAAATTATAGCAGGAGTCTATTTATTCGGGGGTGGATGATGAAAATCTTAACTAATTAAGATCAAAATCACTCACAAAACACTCCTGTGTCGTTAAGTAGAGTACTGAGCTGCACTATTGATGACCGGGTAGGAACAGGAATAAAAGAGGTATTAGGTGTGGCAAACAGCAGACTAGCTTATTTGGTTTTTAACCCGGAATCGGGATTTTTTTAAAAAAAAGCTCCTTTCGGAGCTTAATTAATTTATCTGCTTAGAGGTTAAGCGAAATTCGCCGCGGCGAAATTCCAGTTAGCCAAAGCCCAGAAACCTTCAAGGTATTTAGGGCGAGCATTACGATAATCGATATAATAAGCGTGTTCCCATAAATCTACGGTTAACAGTGGCGTAAGGCTTGGATCGGTTAAAGGCGTAGCGGCATTGCTGGTGTTAACAATATCCAGACTGCCATCAGCTTTTTTAACTAACCAGGTCCAGCTTGAGCCAAAGTTATTGACAGCTTTGTCATTTAGCGCAGCTTTAAAATCTGCGAATGAGCCCCAACGGGCATTGATTGCGTCGCTAAGTGCGCCGCTTGGTTCGCCACCGCCATTTGGACTAAGGCTGTTCCAGTAAAAGGTATGGTTCCAAATTTGGGCAGCATTGTTGAATACTCCACCGTCAGAGGATTTAACGATTTCTTCCAGATCCTTATTGGCCATCTCCGTACCTTCAACCAAACCGTTTAGCTTAGCCACGTAAGTTGCGTGATGTTTGCCATAATGATATTCCAACGTTTCTGCTGAAATATGTGGTTCCAAGGCATTTTTTTCATAGGGAAGTGCGGGTAATTCGAAAGCCATGATAATTCTCCATTTAGAGTTATATTTAGTCGTGCATTTGAGCAGAACTAAGTGCTAGTCGTTTGCAAGTCAATGTACAAGCGCAAACGTAGTCGAGTTTTAATAAAGTCCAACTTTGGATCTTAGGGTAAGTGCTTCACAAAACAAGGGGTAGGGCTGTATATTATTTTCAGAGCATAGATAATTGGTATCTAGGCTTGAAAACGTTAGACTAGGCCTTATTAATACTTAGATTCGTTATTTAATTGAGAGTGACCATGGAAACCATTGAAAAAATCCAAGAGCAACTGAAAGAAAACGCCATCATCCTTTACATGAAGGGTTCGCCTAAATTGCCAAACTGTGGTTTTTCAGCCCAGGCGTCACAAGCATTGATGTCTTGTGGGGAAGAATTTGCCTATGTGGATATTTTGCAAAACCCTGACATTCGCGCTGAGTTACCCAAGTTTGCCAATTGGCCGACGTTTCCTCAGTTATGGGTAGATGGTGAATTGATTGGTGGCTGTGACATCATAATGGAAATGGCTCAGCAAGGTGAGCTACAAACCATTATTAAAGAGTCGGTAGCCAAACTGCCTAAATAAGACGTAAAGTCTAAAAAAAGAGCCTCAAGGCTCTTTTTTTATGTTTATGAATAACGGTGCTGCATATCAAAGAGAATAATCAAAAAAGGGGTATATAGCCATTGGAGTGGCTGCCTGGCGGCAAAGACACTCAGCCCCGTGTGTTTAGGCGTACTAAGTACAACGTGGTTGGCGCAACGTCGGTTACCCATTGGGGAAAAGCAGTCAACAATGCTTCCGCGTCAAGTGATACGGGTATAGATTAACAAACTTGTCGAAATAAGCTTTCATCTATGATGGTATTGTCAATTATGCTTTGCACCATACTGACACATTTCCCACATCGGCTACCGACACCCAAGGTTTTACGTAACTGACGCATGTTACCGAGGCCATCTTCTCGTGCTGCCTGCTAAATAGCATCAGTTTCAAGTATTTGTTTGATATTTGTGCGAAACATTTGTTAAAGCACATTATTAATAGTGTGAATAATATTTAAAGCGGAAATAGTTGGCACAAGTCCTTGGTTTTTCGTAATCCGTGCATACTATAAAACGCGCAATGTGTCATGGTGTTCACACTAAAATTAGTACCATATAAATTATTTATCAACTATCTTAATGGAGATCCTTATGAGTGTATTAGTCAGTCGCCCAGCCCCAGATTTTACCGCCGCAGCCGTTTTGGGCAATGGTGAAATTGTGGACAGTTTCACCCTAAGTGAAGCGATTAAAGGTAAAACAGCGGTCGTATTTTTCTATCCGTTGGATTTCACTTTTGTTTGTCCATCTGAATTGATCGCCTTTGACAAACGTTATGATGAATTCCAAAAGCGTGGCGTAGAAGTAATAGGCGTATCGATTGATTCGCAATTTACCCACAATGCATGGCGTAATACGGCGATTAATGATGGCGGTATTGGCCCGGTTAAATACGCAATGGTTGCCGATGTTAAACATGAAATTTGTCAGGCCTATGATGTCGAACATCCGGAAGCGGGTGTGGCGTTTCGTGGTTCGTTCCTAATCGATGCTGAGGGCATAGTGCGTCATCAGGTGGTTAATGATCTGCCGCTTGGACGTAACATTGACGATATGCTGCGCATGGTTGATGCACTTAACTTCCATGAAGAGCATGGCGAGGTATGTCCTGCCGGATGGCAAGTTGGGCAAAAAGGCATGGTAGACAGCCCTGAAGGTGTGGCTAGCTACTTATCCGAGAATGCAGATTCCTTATAATCTAGCCAAAATATAAAAAAAACCGCTGATTGCAGCGGTTTTTTTATGTCTAAAATAGGCGAAATACAGTTATTTTTGCCGCTCTAAACTGTGGGCCATCCACAGCTAGCCTGCCATTTATTCACTATGTGACAAAATAACTCGGCGGTTTTTTGGGTATCATATAAAGCAGAATGTGCTTCGTTTTGATCAAAGTCGATGCCCGCGGCCGTACAGGCTTTGATTAACACCGTTTGTCCTAAAGCCAAACCCGCCAAGGTCGTCGTATCAAAGGATACAAATGGATGAAAAGGACTCCTTTTTATCTGGCTGCGTTCGAGGGCCGCATTAATAAAACCCAGGTCAAAAGCGGCATTGTGTGCCACCATAACCGAACGCTGACAATCTGCGTCTTTTTGCGTTTTGCGTATTTGTTTACACAAATCTTTAATCACTTCAGTTTCATCCATTGCGCCGCGCAGTGCGCACCATGGATCTATACCGTTAAAGTCCAGCGCGGCTTTCTCAAGGTTTGCCCCTGCAAAAGGCACAACATGGTAATGAAATGTTTTATCAGGACTAAGAAACCCCTCGGCATCCATTTTGGTGGTAACCGCTGCAACTTCTAATAAAGCGTCACGTTTGGCATCAAAGCCTGCTGTTTCAACATCGACAATAACCGGGAAGTAGCCGCGAAATCGATCTTTAAGTTGATAATTGTGGTCTGACATGGAGGCCTAGGAAAAAAAATTGGGGGGCAATTATGGCAACTATCCCTTGTGGTAGCCAGTGCGAATGGTTATTTATATTGGCAACCTTATGTTGACGGGCTGGTTCTGGGGACGTTCGTAGTTAAACTTTTGCGAAGTATTGTCGATAAATAAGGCATAGGCGGGATCTATTAGTCCCCATGTTAATTGGTGTTGCGAAACAAGGCTGATGAAAAAAACTTTATCCATCTGTACGTTGTTGCTTTGTACTTCTGCTGCTGCAGGTTTACGTCAGTACGCGGCAAAAATTGAAACATCTGATTGGCAATTGAGTAAACAAAGCCGCTTGCAGTGCACCTTGGTCCATAATATTCCTGGTTACGGAGCGGCAATGTTTACGACCATGGCGTCAAAGCAGCTAAACATGGAGTTTGAGCTGGATATGTTGCTGTTGCCACAATATTATGGCGTCGCGGCGGTGTACTCTGTGCCGCCCAAATGGATGCCGGGTAGAATGCAACGGACTATTGCGCAGATGACCATTCGTAAACAATATACCGGGGACTTACCGGAATCCACTGCGTGGACCATGCTCACTGAGTTGGAAAAAGGTTATTGGCCGACTATTTATTACCAGGATTGGTATAACCACAATGATAAGATTACCGTGGGCTTGAATGCCAGCAATTTTGCCACTCCTTATCGTGAGTTTACCCATTGCGTGGGCAATCTATTGCCCTACAGCTTTGATGATATCGCTTACACCGTGCTCGCCTACAAGAAAAATTCTGTCGAACTGACCAAGTATTCCAAGCAACGGCTGAATATGATTGGCGACTATTTAAAACAAGACAGCGATATGGAGCTGGTGCTACTCGATGGGTATAGCGACAGTTACGGTGGCCGGGCCACGAATCAACAATTGTCGGTACGCAGAGCGGCAGAAATAAAGGAATTTTTCCGTACTATGGGTGTGCCGTCCGAACATATTGAAGTTACCGGTCACGGTGAGCGTAAGCATATCGCTCCCAACGGTAACGAAGTGTCCAGAGGGCGAAACCGTCGGGTTGTTATTCGTATGTCCAAACCCTAATGTGGTTTTTTGGGATCGACAGTAAGTGTGTGATCTCATTAATATTTGAAACTGAAACGTCTCGCAACCCGCGTTTTCGCACGTAGATTTTGTCAAAACATCGTAAAATTTTAAACTCAGACCAGCCCAATAGGACGACTAAGCGTGTTGAGCGAATTCTAGGCATTGTGTATTGCTTTCCTGAGATCAATGTCATTAACTTAAGGTTGATTTTCACTCTATTGCTGCATAACAACCGCCACGGATGATCTGCTATGCCCCGTTCTTACCATAGCCAAATAAGTGCAATTATCAGTGTGCAATTATCAGAATGTGCAATTATCAGGACACCCAGTGCAATTATCAGGACACCCAGTGCAATTATCAGGACACCCAGTGCAATTATCAGGACACCCAACGTATTTTTCAGCAAAGCGTGCAATTATCAGGACACCCAACGTATTTTTCAGCAAAGTGCGTTGTTTGTTCTACGCTTAAAGGGTTTCAACCGCCACGGATGATCTGCTATGCCCCGTTCTCGCCATAGCTGCAGAATTATCAG
>Ga0307489_10000032_pt1 | contig 72377 bp, 87 predicted proteins | sample SB12metaG_FD_202247 | JGI IMG/M metagenome (GOLD analysis project Ga0307489, IMG submission 202247) | Sea-ice brine microbial communities from Beaufort Sea near Barrow, Alaska, United States - SB 1.2 | ecosystem: Environmental > Aquatic > Marine > Coastal | place: USA: Alaska | collected... | reverse complement strand
TCGATATCTTGCCATGAAATAATTTTCTGTGATAAATATTCGGGACCGTGAATGAAACGAGCTTCTGGTCGTCTTCCTAAATCTAAGACAATTTCAATCAGTTGATCTCTATAAATATGTTTATTTAAGTGTTCCTGAAGAAAAAAAGGTAAATTTTCAATTAATTTTTCTAAATCATTATTCGAATCCATGTTCTACAAATTATTTGAAAATTTCTAATTTAAACTACCCTAACCTAAGTGTTTAGGTTTAATTTAATTTAAATTAGATTTATTTTTAATTAGTAATATCTATTAAAGATTTAAATGTTGAAGCATCTAAAATAGCGATTTGAGACAACATCTTACGATTTAAGTCAATATTAGATTTTTTAAATTTATTAATTAACTGACTATAAGAAATACCATTTAATCGAGAAGCAGCATTAATTCTACTGATCCAAATTCTTCTAAAAATTCGCTTTTTCTGTTTTCGACCGATATATGAATATCGTAAGGCTTTCATTACTTGTTGATTTGCTACTCTAAATAAAATAGAATGAGCACCTCTGTACCCACTGGCAAGCGATAAAATTTTCTTACGACGTTTCCGAGCTACATTTCCACGTTTGACTCTCACCATTTTTATTTATTTTATTGATTATTATTAATAAGGTAACATTAGTTTGATTGCTTTCGTATCACTTTTCTTTACACAAATTACTTGTGATAATTTTCGTTTTTGTTTGTTTGATTTTTTCATTAATAAATGACCTTTAAAAGCATGGCGACGTAAAAAATTATCATTACCAGTAATTTTATATCGTTTTGCCGCTGCTTTACGAGTTTTTAATTTTGGCATAAGTTTTTTATTCTTCTTTATTAGAATATGATATTTTAAAATAAACTTTTGGTTTTAAAGGATGGGAATATAAAATTTGATCACCATATTTCCAATTAACAGGACATGCATACCCTGGATTTTTTTTTGTAGATTGAATTGATTTTAAAATACGGAGTAATTCATTTATACTTCTACCACACAATAAGTTATCCATCGTATAATATTGAATAATTCTTTCCTTGTCAATAATAAATACTCCGGGAAATGAAAGACCGTTATTTGTTAATAATCGATATTTATTAGTTATTGTTTGATTTAAAGGCTCACGGCTACTCCCGTGTGTACTAATCACGCTTACGTATTTAGTTTTATTGCTCCAATCCAACGTGGATTACCAACACTATCGGCTCTGTCTCTCAGAACTATTTTATCTTCATCACGAGAGGTAACTTGTGTATAAATTAAAAAATTTTACATATAGCATAGTTTAAAAATATTATTCTGTTAAGATTTTAAACCCATTAATAAATATAGTTATTTTCAACAAATATTCGCTGTTTAAGCTAACATGTTAGCTTATTTTTATATAGGGGGGAAATAGCCTCGAAAAAAGTTATGCAAGTTGTGGATAATAATAGTATGCCGTTAGAATTAATTGGTGGTATCTAATAGCGGTCGTTAAAACGAACGCATGTGCTACGGGAAATCAAACGTTAATTTATTTCGTTCATAGGCACACGGGTGTGTGCTATTATATATGTGAACTAACGATTGGTTCTGTCTGGCCCCCAGAGGAAGCCAACTCTAATAACTTTGTTAATTATTGGTTTTTTTTACTAACAGTGTTAGAAGTTTGGGTTAAATTGGACTTAGGTCAAATGTACTAAGTAAATATTTTTTTAAAATAGGATTAGAAACGAATTTAGAAAAAAAATTATTAATAAAAAGTTTCAAAGAAACTTTTTATTAATAATTTTTTTATTTTCCTTTTTCAACTTCAATTAATTCGTCTAGTGCAAAATTGTTAGTGTTTGTCCCACTATAGTTTACATTTGTAAACCGAACCACTGCTGGATAACGAATTCCACTTTGATCTACTGTTGCTACAGTTCCTGTTTGATTATACCAATATGATTCTTTTCTAAGAATACGAACTACTGACCCACGACTTACCATAACTTTTTTAAACTTAAATATTTTATTAATAATAATTATTACCTTAATTTATCTTTCAATATTTTTAACAATAAAAATAGTAAAAGAGTTGGTTTAAAAATATAAACTATGTTATGACTTACATAAGAATAAATTTATATAAAATGTTAGTTTAAAAAATAAAATGGAACGTAATACAATACAGAAAATACTTATTGGATTATTTATTTCCGCTTGTATTTTTATTGGTCTTCGGATCTTTAATGTTACAGGCGTAATGGATAATTCATCTAAAACTGAGATAACTGCAAATTCGAGCAGTTCAAGAATGACATATGGAAGATTCCTAGAATATTTAGAACTAGGTTGGGTTAAGCAAGTTGACTTATATGATAATAGCCGAAATGCCATGGTTTTAGCTTCTAGTCCAGAATTAGGTAATCGTCCTCAGTCAATTCGTGTTGAAATACCAGTTGGTGCGTCACAACTTATTCAAAAATTAAAAGAATATAATATTGATTTTGATGCTCATCCAATTCCACGAAAAAGTCTTTTTATAACTATTGCTAGTAATTTAATTTTACCATTAATCTTTATTGCTGGATTAATATTCTTTTTCCAAAATTCGGATAACTTTTCACAAAATTCAGGTTCATCACCAATGAATTTAGGAAAATCCCCAGCTAGATTTGATCAGCGACCAGATACAGGTATTACTTTTGATGATATCGCTGGTATTGATGAAGCAAAGGCTGAATTTGAAGAAATTGTTTCGTTTTTAAAAGAACCGGAAAGATACACTTTAGTTGGTGCAAAAATTCCAAAAGGGGTTTTATTAGTTGGCCCTCCCGGAACAGGAAAAACCTTATTAGCTAAAGCAATTGCTAATGAAGCAAGTGTTCCGTTTTATAGTGTAGCAGGTTCAGAATTCGTAGAAATGTTCATTGGTATTGGTGCAGCACGAATTCGTGATTTATTTAAAAAAGCTTCAGAAAATACACCGTGTATTGTTTTTATCGATGAAATTGATGCGGTTGGGAGAGAACGTGGTGCCGGAATTGGTGGAGGAAATGACGAACGTGAACAAACATTAAATCAGTTATTAACTGAAATGGATGGGTTTAAAGAAAATAAAGGTGTTATCGTAGTCGGTGCTACAAATCGTGTTGATATCTTAGATGCGGCTTTATTACGACCAGGTCGTTTTGATAGACAAATTACAGTTGGATTACCAGATAGATTAGGAAGACTTGGGATTTTAAAAGTTCATGCTCGAAATAAACCATTAGGTGAAGATGTTTCCTTAGTTCAATTAGCTAATCGTACACCAGGATTTTCAGGTGCAGATTTGGCAAATCTATTAAATGAATCAGCAATTTTAGCAACACGTTATAAAAAGCAAACAATTACAAAAAATGAAGTAAATGAAGCTGCTGATCGTATAATTGGTGGAATTGCTGGTTCTGCAATGGAAGATACAAAGAATAAAAAATTAATTGCTTATCATGAAGTTGGCCATGCTATTGTTGGATCATTATTAGAAAATCATGATAATGTTGAAAAAGTAACATTAATCCCACGAGGTGGAGCTAAAGGTCTTACTTGGTTTGCACCTGAAGAAGATCAAACATTAGTTTCTCGATCACAATTATTAGCAAGAATTATTACTACTTTAGGTGGACGAGTAGCAGAAAAAGTTGTTTTCGGAGATCCTGAAATAACAACTGGTGCAAGTAATGATTTACAACAAGTTACCAATATTGCCCGACAAATGGTTACTCGCTATGGGATGTCAAGTATTGGCCCAATTGCTCTGGAAGATAATAATAATGAGCAAATTTTCTTAGGTGGAGATAATGATGCAATTACAGATCGAATTGATACCGAAGTTTGTAAAATTATCAATCATTGCGAACAAGTTGCAACTAAAATTATTTTAGATAATCGCGTTATTATTGACCTTATTGTTGAAAAATTATTAGATGCGGAAACTATTAACGGAGACGAATTCCGTGAACTTTTACAACAATATACAATTCCACCGGTTAAAAAATAAAAATTTTATTATTTGTTTATTCTTATTACTAAAAAATTAGTAATAAGAATAAAACCACTTTTTTATTGTTTGTTGTTTATTTATTTTTAACAAATAATTCTTTTGATTCAGCAATTGCTTCTAATAATGAAACTTCAGCTTCTTCTGTAAATTGATTTGTTGAAGAAACAATATCTATGTATGATTTTTGTGACGTAGTTAAGTATGAAAGTAGACTCGCACAGTATCCTTTAACATCAACTACTGGTAAATCATCTAAGTGACCATTAATTCCAGTGTAAATTAAAGCAACTTGTTGAGCTACTGATAAAGGAGAACTTTGTGGTTGTTTTAATACTTCACGTAATCGTGTTCCACGTGCTAATTGTTTTTGTGTTGCTTCATCTAAATCTGAAGCGAATTGAGAGAAAGCTTCTAACTCCGCGAATTGTGCTAGCTCTAATTTTAATTTACCTGCAACTTTTTTCATTGCTTTAGTTTGTGCTGCAGAACCTACACGTGATACTGAGATACCAACGTTAATAGCTGGGCGAATACCTGAGTTGAATAAATCATTCGATAAGAAGATTTGTCCATCCGTAATTGAAATTACATTTGTAGGAATATAAGCTGAAACGTCACTAGCTTGTGTTTCAATAACTGGAAGTGCAGTCATACTACCACCACCTAATGCATCACTTAATTTTGCAGCACGTTCTAATAAACGTGAGTGTAAGTAGAATACATCACCTGGATATGCTTCACGTCCTGGAGGACGGCGTAATAATAGTGACATTTGACGGTATGCCATTGCTTGCTTAGTTAAATCATCATAAATAACTAATGTGCCTTTTCCTTTGTACATAAAGTATTCAGCTAAAGCTGCACCTGCATATGGAGCAATGTACTGTAGTGTAGCTGGATCATTTGCACTTGCTAATACAATAATTGTATAGGCCATTGCACCTTTTTCTTCAAGTACGTTTACAACTTGAGCAACTGTTGAAGCTTTTTGACCAACACCTACATAAACACAAACAACGTCTTCTGTTTTTTGGTTAATGATTGTATCAATCGCAATTGCAGTTTTACCTGTTTGACGGTCACCAATAATTAATTCTCGTTGACCACGGCCAATTGGAATCATTGCATCAATCGATGTAATACCAGTTTGTAATGGCTCACAAACTGATTTACGACTAATAATACCTGGAGCCATTGCTTCAAGTAATTGAGTTCCGCTATTTTCAATTTCACCTTTACCATCAATCGGTGCTCCTAATGGATTTACAACTCGTCCTAAGAAAGCGTCACCAACAGGAATTTGGGCAATTTGACCTGTTGATTTTACTGTACTACCTTCTAAAATTTGACGGCCTGTACCCATTAATACAACACCAACATTATCATTTTCTAAGTTTAAAGCAATACCAATTGTTTTGTCTTCAAATTCTAGAAGCTCACCACTCATTACTTGGTCAAGACCATAAACTCGAGCAATACCATCACCAACTTGTAAGACAGTACCAATATTATCTACCTTAACATCTTGATCATATTGTTCAATTTGTTCACGGATAATACTACTAATTTCGTCTGGACGAATATTTATCATTGTATTATTTTTTTAAGATATAAAAAGTTAATAAGGGGTTTTATAGTTAAATTTCTAAAACAGTATCCAAATGTTTAGCTAATTGTTGTAATTGATTTTTAATAGTAAAATCGATAACTTTTGATCCTGTTTTAATTAAAAATCCACCAATTAAATTAGGATCTAAAGTAACTACTAGTCGAATTTCTCGAGCATTTGTTAATTCTTTTAATTTTTGAATTAGTGTATTTTTCTGTAAATTTGTAAAAGCAGTTGCTGTTGAAACTTCAATCATTTTAATTGAAGCAGTTTCATAAACTAATTCTAAATAAATATTAATAACTGCACCTAATAAACTAATTCGATCACGGTCTACTAAAACCATTAAGAATTTAAATGTTTCACTATTAATCTGCGATTTTAATGTTTTAGCTAAAATTTCGCGTTTTGCTTTTTGATTTACAATAGGATTATTTAAATATTTTGTTAATTCAGGAGTTTCACTAAAAAAAGTATCTAAATTTTGAAAATCCGCTGTAATTTGATGCATTATGTTTTTCTCAACTGAAAAGTCAAATAACGCACGTGCATAAGGAAACGCAATTTTTGATGTTAATGGATTTCCACTCATAATAAATCTCCTTCTAATTTATTAATAGTGTCATTAATTAACGCAGTTGCACGTTCTTTTGATTTAAATGTTTCTTGTGCACGACTTACTGTTCGTTGTAATACAAGAGAGATAATTTGTTGTTTAATCTCTAAAAAGATTTGGCGTTCTTTTGATCGAAAAGTTGCTAATGCACGTTCAAATCGAACTGTTAGATCTTTTTTTGCTTGAAAAGCATCGGATTCAAGTAATACTTTTTTTGTTGCTATAGTTTCATTTTGAATTTCACTAATAACAAGATTAGCTTGATTTAATTGCTTTTGTGCTTCACTTAAACGTTTTTGTGATTCATTTAAGCGATCTTCTGCATCTTGAACACCCTTTACAATCGTCGTTCTTCGCTCTTCTAATAAGGATCCTAAAAAGTCTCGACCGGTATAAATTAAAATTGCAAGTAACGCAAGAATATTAATTAAGCCTGTTTCTAGAATATCTGTATTTAAACTAATACCTTCGTGTTCGGCAAGTAATGTAAAAATTTGATCAAAATTTTCCATGTTTTCGAGTTTTTATATAAACTGTTCACTTATAAAAAGGAAAATTACGTCTAACAAAAAATTTAAATTGCTAATCTAGTTTCAATGTTAACACATAATGATTGAACGATTTCATCCAAACTATTAAGTGCTATATCTTTTTTAGCAAGAAGATCTTTTGTAATAGTATCTAATAAATTATCAATATATTTTTGAGAAATATTTAATTCAACTTCTAAGATTTCTTTATGAATTTTTTGTGAGTTTGTAATTTCTAATTGGGCTTCTTTACGGACGCTATCTAATTCTTGTTCGTATTGCGTTGTTAATTTATTGGCTTCCGCTAGTATTTCTGACGCTTTACTAAGGTTCGTTAGAATATATTCTTTACGCTCTTCAATAATAGTTAATAACGGATTATATAAAATCACGTTTAAAACAACCATTAATAATAAGAATTGAATAGCTACTAACGGTAAAGTTGCATCAATATCAAATAGTCCACCAGGTCCACTAACTTCTGAACTTGAAATTAATATTGAAAGATTAATCATATAAAATCTATACACTGTACTATAGAATTAAAATTTTTTTAATAAAGACTCATTAAAGATTCAATGAGTCTTTATTTTTTATTTTACCTTCAAAAGAAGATTTAAGTCTTTTTTATTAAGTGTTGAATGGGTTAGCAAATAATAATGCTAAAGCTACAACAAGACCATAAATTGTCAATGCTTCCATGAAAGCTAAAGATAATAATAATGTACCACGAATTTTGTTTTCGGCTTCTGGTTGACGAGCAATACCTTCAACAGCTTGGCCTGCAGCATTACCTTGACCAATACCAGGTCCGATAGCAGCTAAACCGATCGCTAAACCAGCAGCAATAACAGAAGCAGCAGCAATAATAGAATCCATAATAAATTTAAGTTGTAAATATGTATATAATTTTTAAAAAATCTAATTGAGGTTAGTAAAAAAAGTTATTCAAGAGCTTCTGCAATATAAGCAGCAGCTAATGTTGAGAAAATTAAAGCTTGTACTGAACCAGCAAAAATTCCTAATAACATAATTGGTAATGGAACTACTAACGGAACTAATGAAGTTAATACAGTAATAGTTAATTCATCAGCTAAAACATTCCCAAATAGTCGGAAACTTAGTGATAACGGTTTTGTAAAATCTTCTAAAATATTAATTGGTAGAAGAAGTGGAAGTGGTTGAATATAACGTTTAAAATATCCAAATCCCTTTTTACTTAAACCTGCATAGAAATAGGCAAATGAAGTTAATAAAGCTAATGCAACTGTAGTATTAATATCATTTGTTGGAGCTGCAAACTCTCCTTCTGGTAATTGAATTAATTTCCAAGGAATAATCGCACCAGCCCAGTTACTTCCAAAAATAAAGAAGAATAATGTTCCAATGAACGGAATCCATTCTTTATAGAAACTTTCACCTAATTGATCTTTAGCAATATCCGTTACAAAATCCACTGCTGCTTCCATAAAGTTTTGGAAACCATGTGGAATTCGATCAGCGTTAGAAGTACCTAAGAATGAAAAGACTAGTAATACTAAGAAAACAAACCAGAGAACTATAAGAACTTGGCCATGTACTAAAAACCCAGCAAGATCCCAGTAAAAATGTTTTCCAACTTCTGCCTCCGCTAATAATGTAAACGTATTTGAATAAAAAATTTCTGGGTACATAAAATCTAACTAATTTAGTAAATTACCCAATATTAAAAAATATACAGGAACAATTACTATTATAAGAAGTTTCAAATAATTTTAGGGTTATTTTTATAAAAAAGCTTTAATTTTTAATTAAAAATTAATAGAAAAGTAAAGCCCTACTTTAACCATTCATAACCTTTATTTTCTAATTCTTTTGCTAATTCTGCAGAACCTGTTTTTACAATTTTTCCATTTTGCATAACATGAACATAAGTCGGTTTAATATAGTCTAATAAACGTTGATAATGAGTAATTAATAAAATGGATTTTGAAGGATTCATAAAATTGTTGATACCCGTTGAAATGATCTTTAAAGCATCAATGTCTAAACCTGAATCTGTTTCATCTAAGATCGCTAATTCAGAATCTAATAAAATCATTTGAAGAATTTCATTCCGTTTTTTTTCTCCGCCTGAAAAACCTTCATTAACATTTCTACTTAAAAATGCAGTTGACATATTAACAAGTTTTAATTTTTCATTAATAATACTTAAAAACTCAATTGGATCTACTTCTGGTTTGTTATAGAATTTTTGTTTTGAGTTATAGGCTAAACGTAAAAAATCTTCGTTACTAACACCAGGAATTTCAATTGGATATTGAAATGCTAAAAAAATTCCTAAATGTGACCTTTGTTCTGGTTCAAGATCTAAAATACTAGAACCTTTAAAGAAAATATCTCCATTTGAAATTGAATAAGCTGGGTGACCTGCAAGAACTTTTGAAAAGGTACTTTTACCAGATCCATTAGGCCCCATAATAGCGTGGATTTCACCTTTATTTATTTTTAAATTTAAATTTTTTAAAATTTTATTATCATTAATCGAAACTTGTAAATCTTTGACTTCTAAAAGAGTATTCATTATCCAACACTTCCTTCTAATTTTAAAGTTAATAATTTGTCTGCTTCTGCGGCAAACTCTAATGGCAATTTAGTAAAAATTTCACGGCAAAATCCACTTACCATTAATTCTACAGCTTTTTCTAAACAAATACCTCGTTGTAAGAAATAGAAAATTTGTTCTTCACCAATTTTTGATGTTGAAGCTTCATGTTCGATTTTTGTAGTTGAATTTTGAACAGAAATAAATGGAAAAGTATTTGCATTTGATAAATTTCCAATTAGTAATGAATCACATTGAGAATAATTTCTTGCTCCAATAGCTTTATTAGTTACATTAACAAATCCTCGATAACTATTTTTTGATTGACCAGCTGAAATACCTTTGGAAATAATTCGGCTTCGTGAATTTTTACCAATATGAGTCATTTTAGTTCCCGTATCAGCTTGTTGATAATTGTTTGTTAATGCAACTGAATAAAATTCTCCTTGTGAATTATCACCCATCAATATACAACTTGGATATTTCCAGGTAATAGATGAACCTGTTTCAACTTGTGTCCACGAAATTTTTGAATGTGCTCCGGCACACAAACCACGTTTTGTTACGAAATTATAAATTCCACCATTTCCAAATTCATCACCGGAATACCAGTTTTGAACTGTAGAATATTTTATAGTAGCATTATCAAGAGCAATTAATTCTACAATAGCCGCATGTAATTGATTTGTATCGTATTGAGGTGCTGTACACCCTTCTAAGTAATTAACTTGACTATTTTTTTCCGCCACAATTAAAGTACGTTCAAATTGGCCTGAACCTTGATCATTTATTCGAAAATATGTTGAAAGATCTAATGGACAAATTGTATCTTGAGGTATATAACAAAATGATCCGTCAGTAAAAACAGCAGAATTTAACGCTGAAAAATAATTATCACCAATAGGTACAACGGATCCTAAATATTTTTCAATTAATTCTGGATAATCATTTACAGCTTCTGAAATTGAGGAAAAAATTACTCCAGATTTACTTAACTCTTCTTGGAATGTTGTTCCGATCGAAACGCTATCAAAAATAACATCAATCGCTACATTCGCCAATCTTTTTTGTTCCGTTAAAGAAATACCTAATTTTTCAAATGTTTTAAGCAACTCTGGATCAACTTCATTAAGATCTTTTAATTTTTTTTGAGATTTTGGTGCTGAATAATAAATTATATCCTGGTAATTAATCTGAGGAAATTTTAAATATGCCCATTCTGGTTCAGACATTTGTTTCCATTTTTTGTATGCTTTTAATCTAAATTCTAATAAGAATGGGGGCTCTTGTTTCTTATGAGAAATTAACTTAACGGTCTGTTCGTTTAATCCTTTTTCAATGATATCTTTTTCAATATTTGTTGAAAATCCATATTGATAAGTTTTATTTACTAATTTAGTTATATTTGTGTTCAAAACTTTATTTGATTGATTAATCATATAATTTTTTAAATAAAGTATATCGATGAATTATAGAAAAAATTTAAATTACAATAAGTTCTAAATACTATTATAAAAAAACTTACTTAATATGTTAAATTAGCTTGAAAAATTTTTATAAAATATATTCTTAAAAGTTATTGGTATTTTAAAATAAAAATATATTTAGAGTATGTTAAAAACAGATTATAATTAATATTAAGGTTGTCAATTAAAAATTTAAAAATTCAACCGACAGAACTAGTTTAAAATTTAAATTAGTTAAATATCTATTATATATTGCCTTTTTATTTTAAGGAGAAATCAATGTCTCAATCTGTATCAGAACGGACTCGAATTAAAAGTGACCGTTACGAATCTGGTGTAATCCCTTACGCTAAAATGGGTTACTGGGATGCTTCATACGCAGTAAAAACTACTGATATTCTTGCTTTATTCCGTATTACACCACAACCAGGTGTAGATCCAGTAGAAGCTGCTGCTGCAGTAGCTGGTGAATCTTCTACGGCAACTTGGACAGTTGTATGGACTGATTTATTAACAGCTTGTGACCGTTACCGTGCTAAAGCTTACCGTGTAGATCCAGTTCCAAATACAACAGATCAATACTTTGCATTCATCGCATACGAATGTGATTTATTCGAAGAAGGTTCTTTAGCTAACTTAACAGCATCTATTATTGGTAACGTATTCGGTTTTAAAGCTGTATCAGCTTTACGTTTAGAAGATATGCGTATTCCTCACTCATACTTAAAAACATTCCAAGGTCCTGCTACAGGTATCATAGTAGAACGTGAGCGTTTAAACAAGTACGGATGTCCATTATTAGGTGCTACAGTAAAACCAAAATTAGGTTTATCTGGTAAGAACTATGGTCGTGTAGTATACGAAGGTTTAAAAGGTGGTTTAGACTTCTTAAAAGATGATGAGAACATTAACTCTCAACCATTTATGCGTTGGAGAGAGCGTTTCTTAAACTGTATGGAAGGTATTAACCGTGCTGCTGCTGCTACAGGTGAAGTTAAAGGTTCTTACTTAAACGTTACTGCTGCTACTATGACAGAAGTTATCAAACGTGCTGAGTACGCTAAAGAAGTAGGTTCTGTAGTTATCATGATCGATTTAGTTATGGGTTACACAGCAATCCAAAGTATTGCTATATGGGCTCGCGATAACGATCTAATCTTACATTTACATCGTGCTGGTAACTCTACTTACGCTCGTCAAAAAAATCACGGTATTAATTTCCGTGTAATCTGTAAGTGGATGCGTATGTCTGGTGTGGATCACATCCATGCTGGTACAGTTGTAGGTAAATTAGAAGGTGATCCTTTAATGATTAAAGGTTTCTACGATGTTTTACGTTTAACTACATTAGAAGTTAACTTACCTTTCGGTATCTTCTTCGAAATGCCATGGGCTAGTTTACGTAAATGTATGCCAGTTGCTTCTGGTGGTATCCACTGTGGTCAAATGCACCAATTAGTTCACTACTTAGGTGATGACGTAATATTACAATTCGGTGGTGGTACAATTGGTCACCCGGATGGTATTCAAGCAGGTGCTACAGCTAACCGTGTTGCTTTAGAAGCAATGATCTTAGCTCGTAACGAAGGTGCTGACTACTTCAACAACGATGTTGGCCCACAAATTTTACGTAACGCTGCTAAAACATGTGGTCCTTTACAAACAGCTTTAGACTTATGGAAAGATATTAGTTTCAACTACACGTCTACAGATACAGCTGATTTCGCTGTAACACCTACAGCAAACGTATAATAAGTTACTTTTAAAAAAATTAAAGGAGTATTTGAATAGTGAGACTTACACAAGGTTGTTTCTCGTTCTTACCAGATTTAACTGACGAACAAATTGAAAAGCAAATTGCTTTCGCAATCGCTAAAGGTTGGGCAATGAACGTTGAGTGGACAGATGATCCACACCCACGTAACAATTACTGGGAATTATGGGGTTTACCTTTATTCGACATTAAAGATTCTGCATCGGTAATGTTCGAGTTAAAAGAAGCTCGTAAATCATGTGCTTCTGGTTACATCCGTGTTAACGCATTCGATGCAAGCTACGGTACAGAAAGTTGTGTTATGTCATTCATCGTTAACCGTCCGGCTAACGAACCAGGTTTCTACTTAGAACGTGGTGAAGGTCCAGGTCGTTTCATTCGCTACACTATTAAATCATACAGTGTTCAAGCTAATCCAGAAGGTGGCCGTTACTAATTTTAGGTTTGCCTAAAACTAGTAAAACCTATAAAAAATCATAGATATTAATTTATTAGTATCTATGATTTTTAAATTTACTTAGTTAAAATTTTAAATAACAAATATTAAACTTATAAAGGTGAAAACCGAAAGACTTAATAACGTCATTAAGTTTAAATGATAGGTATTATGGAAAATAAATAGATAAGTAAATTTCTACTTATCTATTTATTTTTCTAAAAACTTCTAACGTATTTTAGATTTTTTTATTTTACTCTTGATTGACCAGCAAGAATACTATCAGTTAATGCATTTAAGATTAATTTAATTGATCTTACAGCATCATCATTACCTGGAATTGGGATATCAACTAAATCTGGATCACAGTTTGTATCTAAAATAGAAACAATTGGAATTCCTAATTTCCGACATTCTGAAATTGCTGTCATTTCGCGCTTTTGATCAATAATAATAGCAACATCTGGCAATTCTTTCATTGTTTTAATACCTTCTAAATGTTTACGTAGTTTGATTAACTCTTTTCTACGCAAAGCCACTTCTTTTTTTGTTAACAAATCAAAAGTACCATCTGCTTCTTGTTTTTCGAGATCTTTTAATCGCTCAATACGATCTTTTACTGTCGCCCAATTTGTTAGCATTCCTCCTAACCAGCGATGATTTACATAATATGAATTACAACGTTTTGCTTCTTGGGCAATTAAAGTAGTTGCTTGGCGTTTAGTACCAACAAATAAAAATGTTTTTTCTTCACTTGCTGCTGATTCTAAAGAACTCTTAGCTTCTTTTAATAATGTTGCAGATTGAATTAGGTCTAAAATGTGAATATTGTTAACTTCACTATAAATGTAAGGGAACATTTTTGGATTCCATCGATGAGCTTTATGACCAAAATGAACACCAGCTTCTAATAATTGAGATAAACTAATATCAGACATAAAAATTTTAAATTACTAAATTAATTTTATAAATTTATAACTTGAAATATAACAAATATTAAATAACTTGTCTAGCTTTTTGATTTATATTACTAAATTACTAAAACTTTCTAAGCTTGAATTAATCATCTTAGTTTTACCCGAATATTTTTTGAAACAATTTCGATAATTTTGAGATCCAGTTCCAGCTGGAATTAAATGACCAATAATAATATTTTCTTTTAAACCTCGTAACCAATCAATTCGACCTTCGATTGCTGCTTTTGTTAGTACTCGAGTTGTTTCTTGAAAACTTGCAGCAGAAATAAAACTTGGGTTATTTAACGCTGCTTTTGTAATACCAAGTAATAATGGAATATAACATGCAGCTTGTTTCATTTCAATATCTATAATTTCATTAATATATTGAATATGATATAAATCAATAACTTCTCGTCTTAATAATGGTGTATGACCTTCATAAGTTATTAAAACTTTTGTTGTCATTTGTTTAATAATAACTTCTAAATGTTTATTATTAATTGTTACACCTTGTGATTGATAAACAGATTGAACTGAATTTAAAATGAATAATTGAACTTTTTTAAAACTTTTATAACTACCCTCATAATTATTAATTAATCGATTATGTTTAAAGGATTTAGTTTGATCACATAAGAAATATTTGATTAAACCATAATAATTGAAATATACTTTTAATAATTTATGTGGATTGATTTTATCATTCTCTTTTATAGAAGTACCTAATTTTTTGAATTCAAAATTGGTATCTAAACTAGTTTTTTGGATTAATAAACCTTTTTTCTGATTTGTTGGAATTCGCTTAATCATTATATTTTTTTTACGAGCTTCAAGAATTTCTTCAATTCTTGGTAAACCTTGAACAATATCACCAGTAATTTCTTTTTCAAGATTTAATAATCCAATAGTTTTCTCTGCTTCTATGAATTCTGTATTTTTACAAAATACGCTATTAACGTCTTGTTCAAAATAATCTTCAGTTATTGAATATAAACCAACAGATTTTGTAGACTTTGTAAAAGGTTGTTCTACAAATTTTAATAAAGTTAATTGATAAGAAGATTTTCTTAAAGGTTTAGCTTTATTTTCATTTGTAATAATTTCTGAACTTTGCATCAATAAAGTTCGATCAATTTTCTTTACACCGAATTTTTCAGACTTATTTGAGCGTAATAGTTGATTAAGTTTTAATTTAGAATTTTTATTCGTTATAGTAAATTTTTTAAAGAACTGTGGAATTAAACAACTATAAAGTTTTCCATTATTTTTTACAAAAAGTTTAGAAAATTCTGCTTTAATACTAGTTTTCGAATTTAAAAACGGATTCAAACTTGGTTTTCTTTTTACCGATAACTTAACAATATTATAATAATTTAAAGAAACTGTTCGGTTGGTAACAAAATCTGATTTAATTCGAGATGATGGAACTAATTTATATTGTAAATTTGTCTTAGATATTAAACCTTCATTCTTACAATTTGGGAAAAAGTATGGTCTTCCTTTTTGAATTGTAAAAAATCCATCATTTTCAATAATAATTTTACCTGTTTTTGTTAAATTTGATTTAGAAGTTATAAAATCATTTAATTTTTTATCTTGAACCTCACTTTTTTTTATTGTTACACAATCATTATTAGAAATTAAAAAAATCTGTTTACTAGTCTGTTTCTTAATTTTAAATTTAACGATTTCTAAAGAATTTGAGGTAATTGCTTCTAAATAACCCAACGTCATATAATTACTTACAAATTGATTTTCTTGAATAAGAAAACACGGTTGAATACCCTTATATTTTAAATTCGGCGGAATATAATTATTTAAACACAGTTTTTCAATAATAGTAAAATCAACCGAATTCTTTTTTTGATTATTAGCTAATTCAATGCTTATATTATTATTTAGTGATTTATTAGTTTTAAAAGTTAAAACATTAGAAACTAGATCTAAATTTTTTATACCTTTAATACATTGATTTGATTTGTAGAAATATAGAGCTTTAGATTCTAAATTAAAGATCGATTGATTTTTAAGATTTAATTGTAAGTTTGCGTAAGAAACATTTGAATACGGAAATTCATAAATTTCAACCGGCCGTACTAATAATTGATCAGTACTTTTTCCAATAATATGTTCACAAAATGATAAATTTTTAACAGTAATATTAGAGAAAATGACTTCTCCAGGATAGTACAGTTTTTTAGCCGTATTTTTAAATTTTTTCCCCTCGTAGACTAAACCAGATTTAATTGAAATTGTTTTAATAACATTATTTTTTTGAATTATTGTAACAAGTCCAGATGTTTTTGAAAAAAGACCTGGAATTAGCTCAAACCCTTTCGAAATAAAGTCACCATGTTCCGCGAGTAAAATATTTTGTTCGCAATTTACTTTATGAATTTCTTCACCTAGCCAAATAACAGTTCTATGATTAACTACAGATTTATATTTCTTATTTTGAATGGCGCGATGAGAATAAGAAATTATTTTATTTTGTTTGTTATTCTTAAGTAAATTTCTATAATCGTAATATAGGGTACCACCAGTTAATGTTCGAAATGAATTTGTAATTAAAGTAGCAAATTTTTCATTTCGGGTCATTTGTAAATAATTTTTTGAATGTTCTCGTTTAATTTTTACAAAATATTTCAAATTTCCCAACTTTAATAAATAATTAGTAAAGTTAACATTTGAATCTAATTTTTCTAATTTAGAGGTGACTAATGAATATTTATTATTCTTAATTTTAACTAACCTTTGATATAAACTTTTTTTACTATTAATGAATTTAACAAAACCACTATAATGATTAATTACCTTAGTTCTAAAAATATAACTATGTCTATTTAATTTATAGTCAGGATAAAAGTTTAAAAAAGAATTTGCTGGACTATTATATAATTGACCAGATAGAATCCAGATTAATTTGTTATTATTTAATAAATTAATCTTTTGTTTTAATCGCGGGATAAAAATTTCACCACACGTATCACTCAAAATTGGTTTTATTTCAGTTTTGATTTGTTTATTTGTATTAATTAACTCTCCAATAACAGTATCTTTTAAAATATATTGATTATTTTTTGGGAATAATATGGTATTTCGTAAAACTTCAATTTGAACCAATTTTTGATTTTTATCATCAGGAATTAAAACTAAAGATCCAGAGTTTTTTGTAACTAAAACATCTTCACCTCGATTTGTTCTTAAAATAACAGTTTTTAAGATTTTATAAAATTGGATAACGCCATTTAATGGACTAATAATTTGTTGTCGCGCTTCAGATGTAAAAATCCCTCCTGTATGAAAAGTTCTCATAGTAAGTTGAGTACCAGGTTCTCCGATTGATTGACCTGCTAAAATACCAATAGCTTCACCAATATCCACTAAGTTTTCATTTGCTAAATCCCACCCATAACATTTCTGACAAACTGCACGGTATAAATTACAAGTTAAAGGCGATCGAACATAAAATTTCGTTATTTTTTTTTCTTTAAAATTTTTAATTAAGATAGGAGTTATTTGAGTATTATTTTTAGCAATTAAAACATTTGTTTCTGGATCAAAAACCGATTTGCTTAAAACTCGACCTAATATCTTATCATAAATTAAATCATTATGATTAAGATTTTTATCAGAAATTGAAAACAAAAATGCATGATCCGTTAAACAATCTTTTTCTCTGATTAATATATCTTGTGCTACGTCAATTAAACGTCGAGTTAAATATCCAGAATTCGCAGTTTTTAAAGCTGTATCTACGATACCTTTTCTAGCTCCATAACCTGACATTAAATAATCAGTTATAGTTAATCCTTCTCGGAAATTCTTTTTAATTGGTAAGTTCATAATTTGACCACTGGGATCTGACATAAGACCCCGCATACCTACAAGTTGACGAACTTGAGATAAATTTCCGCGAGCCCCAGAAAATGCCATAATATAAACTGAATTTAAAGGATCATAATTTTTAAAATAATAAATAATTTGATCTTTTAACGATTCACTTGTAAGACTCCATGTATCAATTATTTTTTGAAATCGTTCAACATCGGTGATTTTCCCTTTTAAATAAATTTTTTCCGCATTTCTAATTTCTTGATTTGCTTTCTTGAGCATTACATTCTTTACAAACGGAATTTTTAAATCTTCAATACTAATTGAAATACCAGCTTGACTAGCATATTTAAATCCTAAATATTTTAATTCATCAGCTAACGAGCAAGCTTGCATAGAATCATAATTCGTAAAACTCCATGCCAATAATTGACGTAATTGTTTTTTACCAATTAAGCTATTTTGATAAGTATAATTTTTCATAAAATATATTTAGTATATTACTCTCTTAATTTATAAAAAATTTAAGGTTTTTTGAATTGTGTAATTTAAAATAACTCGGCCGGTTGTAGTTTTTAAATATTGAACCATTGTCTCAGTCTCTATATTCTTCCTTACTTGTAAATTTTCATAGTATTCAATACTACTACCATCTTTTAAAATAATTGTTTTAAGTGGATTAGATAGATTTTGAGTTGAATCATTATAACGAACCCAGATAGAGCTATGAATTTCAATTTTATTTTGATGATAAGCTAACATCACATCTTCTAAGTTTGCAAAATAATGATTTGAACCAAGTAACCCTTTAATATTATTTACAGTTAAATAATAACAACCAAGAACCATATCTTGACTTGGCATAATGATTGGTTCACCGTTTGCTGGTGATAAAAAATTATAAGGGGCTAACATTAACATATAACATTCGGCTTGCGCTTCTAAAGACAATGGAATATGGACGGCCATTTGATCACCATCAAAGTCCGCATTAAAAGCAGAACAAACTAAAGGATGTAATTTAATTGCCCGGCCTTGAACTAAAATAGGTTCAAATGCTTGAATTCCTAAACGATGTAGTGTTGGCGCTCGATTTAAAAATATCGGATGATTTGTTAAGATTTTCTCTAAAACTGGTTCAATAACGAGTTCATTTTGTTGAATTAAATTTTTAGCAATTTTCATATTATTTGCTAAACCTTGATTAATTAATTCTCGTATCACAAAAGGTTGAAAAAGTTCAATTGCCATTTCATAAGGTAAACCACATTGATTTAGTTTTAAACTTGGTCCAACCACAATAACTGAACGTCCCGAATAATCTACTCGCTTTCCTAATAAATTTTGACGAAAACGACCATGTTTGCCTTTAATAATATCAGATAACGATTTTAATGGTCGATTATTTGCACTTAAAGCAATCTTGCCTCTTTTTCCATTATCAATTAATGTATCTACAGCTTCTTGTAATAATCTTTTCTCATTTCGAATAATTAATTGTGGAGCGTCAATTTCTAATAATCGAAGTAATCTATTATTTCGTGTAATAATCCGACGATATAATTCATTTAAATCGGAAGTTGCGAAACGACCACCTTCTAATTGAATCATAGGTCTTAAAGCAGGTGGAATAACAGGTAAAATAGATAAAATCATCCACGATGGACGTGAACCTGTTCCGATTAAATTTTCGAGAATTCGAATTCGTTTAATTGCTTGCTCACGAATTTTATAAATTCTTTGTTGTTCCCATTTTCTAAACCATTGTGATTCATCATAAAGAGGCTTTTCTTTATTCAATACTTTTGTACAAACCAAAACAAAACAGCGGGTTCTAAAAATTTCAGATTTTAAATTAAGTTTTTCTAACTCACGCTTAATTAATGGAGCTCCAATTAAAAAGTTTGGTGTCGCTCTTAACAAATATTTTGGTGTATTATATCTGCGGTTTTGTGGTTTTGGGTAAGGTTTTAAAGGATATCCACTATAACCTAACTCTCTACTTCTTCTGTATTGTTGTAAATCCCAATGTAAACCATAAAACGAAATTTCATCTTCAGCAATAAAATAGGCTAAAGAAGCAAGTTTAATACGTTTAATTCTTTCATCCCATAAATCAACAACTGTTGACGTTGTTAATTTTAAACCTTTACATTTTCGACATTTTTCAGAATGAGGTGTGTAAGTTGTATCTAATTGTTTTTCAGATTCTTCTATTTCTAAAAGTAGAGCCATAAAATTGGGTCGGCTATTAATGTACCAAACATGAGTTACGGGATAAATTAAATTTATATATCCCATTCTATGTCGTCTTACTCGTGATTCTGTTAATTCAACACCACATCTTTCACAAATCAAACCTTCATATCGAACTCGTTTATATTTCCCACAAGCACATTCTAAACTTTTACTTGGACCAAAAATCCGTTCACAAAATAACCCATCCATTTCTGGCTTAAAGGTTCGGTAATTAATTGTTTCAGATTTTTGTACTTCTCCAACAAATTGGCCATTTGGTAACTTGCGATTTGACCATTGCAAAATGCGAAAAGGAGATGCCAATTTAATTTTTATATAATTAAATTCTTTTGCAAATTGTATCATAATTATTAAAATGAAATATCATTTATATTTGAGGTTGGTGAAAACGTTTTCGATAAAGCATTATATTTTTCAATTAAATTAACCTCAACTTCATATCTTTTAGAGGAGCTGAATTTTTCAATTTTATAAGTGCTCATATCTAAACCAATAGATCTTAATTCTTGTAATAAAACTTTAAATGATTCAGGAATTCCAAATTTTGGGATTTGTTGTCCTTTAACAATTGCATTTAATGTTTCATTTCGACCTTGCATATCATCTGATTTTATTGTTAAAAGTTCTTTTAAAGTAAATGCAGCACCAAATCCTTCTAGCGCCCATACTTCCATTTCTCCAAATCTTTGCCCACCATGTTGCGCTTTTCCTCTTAATGGTTGTTGTGTTATAAGTGAATAAGGACCAGTTGCTCGTGCATGCATTTTATCATCCACTAAGTGAATAAGTTTTAACATATAAGCATTTCCAACAGTAATAGGATTTTCAAATTCCTTACCTGTTCGGCCATCAATTAAAACCATCTTACCTGGTGCATAAGGATTAAACAGCCAACTTTCATTTCGTTTAATAGACGCTTGGCGAAGTTTTTTATTAATTAAAATTCGAGACATTTCCAGTCCATACATTTCATCGAATGGTAAGATTTTAAAACGAGAATTCAATTTATCACCAGCTAAGCCTAATAAGCATTCATAAAGTTGTCCAACATTCATTCGTGAAGGTACGCCTAATGGATTTAAAATAATATCAATAGGTGTCCCGTCAGGTAAAAATGGCATATCGTGACGTGCTAGAATTCGAGAAATAATTCCTTTATTACCATGTCGACCTGCAATTTTATCACCAACTTGAATTTTTCGAATTTGAGCAATAAAAACATAAATTTTTTCAAATTTATATGTTAATTTGGTTCTACGATTAAATGTTACTGTTTCAATTACCCTACCATATTCACCATCTGGCATTCGATATGAGTTATCTTTAACCCCTTTTGCTTTTGCACCAAAAATAGCACGTAATAATTTTGATTCTGGTAATTGTTCTGATGTATTATTTGAAATTACTTTCCCGACTAAAATATCACCAGGTTTTACAAATGTCCCAACTGTTACAATCCCATCATCATTTAAATGTTTAATTTCAGAAAGACTTAAATTAGGAATCATTTTCATGGTCTGTTCAGACATTTCTGAATTTCGATCAATTTCAATTTTATACCGTTCAATATGAATTGACGTAAAAATATCATCATAAATTAAACGTTCACTGATTAAAATAGCATCTTCAAAGTTATAACCTTGCCAAGGCATATATGCAACTAAAACATTTTGTCCTAAAGCTAATTCACTACTTGTAATAGCTGGGCCATCTGTAAGAATTTGTCCTGATTTTATTTTTTCACCTTTCCAAACAATTGGACGATGATTAATACATGTTTGCTGGTTTGAACGTAAATATTTTTGTAGTTTATAAATTACTTTTTTCCCAGCTTGATCTTTAATAATAATTTTATTAGCTGTTACTGAATGGACAATACCTGATACTTGAGCATTTAAAGTCATTCCTGAATCTATAGCAATTTGATTTTCTAATCCTGTTCCAACAATTGGTTTTTGAGGAAAAATTAATGGAACTGATTGACGTTGCATATTAGAACCCATTAAAGCTCGATTTGCATCATCATGTTCAAAGAAAGGTATTAAGGAAGCAGCAACTGAAACAACTTGAATCGTTGAAATTGCTATAAAATCAACTTCAGATGGAGTAACATTAACAAAATCTTGTTTATAACGAACTGGAATCATATTTTTTACTAGATAATTTTCATTATTAGTTGCAATATCTGCTGGTGCAATTTTATATAAATCTTCAATATCGGCTGTTAAGTAAATTGGATTTCCAGTTTTTATAACCTTTCCATTTATAACTCTCCAAAATGGGGTTTCTAAAAATCCTAATTTGTTTACTCGGGCACATGTCGTTAATGAAGCAATTAACCCTACATTTTGCCCTTCAGGAGTTTCAATTGGACAAATCCGACCATAGTGACTTGGATGAATATCGCGAACAGCAAAACTTATTCGATCCCGATCAAATCCGCCTGGTCCTAATCCACTAATTCGACGTCGATGTGTTAAAGATGATAAGGGATTAGTTTGATCAAGATATTGTGACAACTGACTTGATCCAAAAAATTCTCTTATAGTAGCATTAACAATATTAAAACTTAATAAATATCCTGAATCAATTTTATTTGTTTGATTACGTAATTTTCTAACTAGTCTTTGAAACCCTATTCTAAATAAATTTTGTAATAATTCTCCAACAGAACGAACTCGCCTATTTTTTAAATGATCAATATCATCTTGGACAGCTTTTGAAATGGTAAAATTAATTAATTTATCTGTAATAGCAAAAATATCTTCATATGTTATTATTTGAAGACGTTCACTAAGTTTTAAATTTAATCGATTATTAATTTTTAAACGACCTACTCTACCTAACCGGTAATAATTAGGGTCAAAAATTCTTGAAAATTCTGAAATATTTTTAAAATATTCTAAATTTAAATCAAAACGTGAAATTGGTTGTTTAAAACGTTTAGAGTTAAGTAATAAAGGTTTATTAAAATAGAAAAAATCTGAGTATTGTAAATTTTGATAAATTTCTAAATCAGTTAATCCCATTTCCTTTAATAAATAAAGAACTGGTTTTTGATTCATTTTATCTAATTGAATAATAACTTCATCTTCTTGATTTTTAATTGGGTATTTATAAGGATTAATTTTTGTGTTTTTTTGAAAACCAAACCGGATCCATGATCCATACTCAGGAATTAAAGTGGCAGTATATAAATCTTTTTCATCATATTTTTTATGGTAATTAGTTTTAATTTCATGATCTTTTCTATAAAGAAGTAATTGAGTTTTAGTTTTAAGATATTTATGGCGTTCAAATTTATAAAAAAATTTATCTTTCCCAAATATATATTTTAATTGTTCTTTCAAACTTATTGAAAAATAAATTGTTGGTCGTAAATTTGGAAATTCAATTAATTTATTAATATTAGTTATTTTGGATAATGTTTTATTGATATTTTGTTTTAGAAATTGGAAATCATGCATTTCTAAAAGCCAATTATTAGAGTCTTTTGTAATTAAAACTAATTTATAATTTAATTGAAGTTGAACAGAAATTTGTGAGTTAATTATTGTCTTATTATAAGTTTGAAGTACTTTTAGAATTTGAGGTTCAGATAAATTGAAACTGTGTTTTAAAAGTGAAATTTCCTTAATTTCTTTAAAGTTAGTCAAATTATTTGGAGAAGAATTAAGTTCTACAATTTGGTGTTTTACTAAAATCTTTAATAAAAATTGAAAGTATCTTAATATGTAACTAATCTGGTCTTCTTTCAAATTTGTTTTAAAACTTACTGCATTATTTTTTAATTTTAACCATTTCAAAAAAAATTGAATTAATTTATTTTTTGATTTAGACTCCAAAATTTTGGAAATTAAACGATAAAATTTAAAATATTGTAAAAAATATAACGCTGAATTTTTATTTGCCTCTTTTAAATACTTAATGGAATAATAATAAATAGAATTACTGTTCCAAGTTGGAATAAGTTTTTTTTTTCTTGTGATCTTATCATATGTTGAAGTGGGAGTAGAGAAAAAAAGATCAAATTCAGAGATGAAAGCCTCACCAGATGGTAAAAATGAACGTAATTTATTTATATCGGTAGACAATTTTCGTTTAAATTGTTTTTGAACTTTCTGATTTTTATTTTTCTCAAAATAAATTCCAGGACTTCGAATAATTTGGCTAACAATAACACGTTCGCATCCATTTATAATAAATGTTGCATATGTAGTCATTAAGGGTAAAGTAATGATTGGAAACTGATTTTGGTAACGAACACTGTTAACTATTTTATTTCTTACTTCGATTGGAATAACTAATTGTGCACGATAATTTCCACTGTATTTTCTTGCAATTAATAAACTATAAGGTGGTTTTATTAAGCTATATTCTTCGCCAAACATTATATACTCAGTATTTTGACTAAAGTCATGGATTTTAGAGAATAATGCTAATTCTTCATTTAAACCCTGAGTAATAAACCAACAAAAACTTACTCGTTGCATTGCCAAAAAATCTGGAAGAGCATTGATATAATTCATATTTTGCTTCATAATCTTTGTTAGTTAGTCAAATAATTGATTATGTTCATATCTTTCCTTTAGGACTGTTTACAGATAATAAAGAAGGTTAAGAAAATTTTAAATTTTCTTAACTAAAATAACATTTTAAAATATTTTTTAAATTTTCTTTTCTGATTTTATCTTGTGTTCCAAGTAATTTATACTCCTTTTAAATAAGCAGCTAATTTTGCTTTTTTTCTTGCAGCGGTATTTTTATGGAATATATTTTTCTTTGTTCCTTTATCTACAAGACTATAAACAGAACTTAAAATTTCTTTTAATTTTTCTTTATCTGCAGGATTTTGAGAAGCTTTATAAAGCTCTAAATTTGTAAAGAAAAGCTTAATTAAGGTCCGAATTGAGGTTTTATAATACTTATTTTTTAAACGATTTCGTTTATTAATTTCGATACGTTTTTCTGCTGATTTACTATTAGCCATATTCTTAAATATTTTAATAATTATTTATAAATTAATGTTTAATGTAATATAGTATATTTAATTGAAAATTAAAAGTTTTTCAAAGAAAAATTTTTTATAGGAATATTAACCCTTGATAAGATACAAATTTTTAGGCAATATAGTAATTAAAATTATTAGGTTCAAATTTCTATGGCAAAAAATAAAGGTACTCGAATTTTAATTACTTTAGAATGTACTGAATGTCGTTCAAATTTAAATAAACGTTCACCTGGTGTTTCACGATATCTAACACAAAAAAATCGTCGTAATAATCCAGAACGATTAGAATTAAAAAAATATTGTCCACATTGTAATAAACCAACTATACATAAAGAAATTAAGTAAATTAAAAGACTATGATATCAAAAAAACAAAAAATATCACCCATTAGTTTAAATCAAAAAATTGATTACAAAGATATTGATCTATTAACATTGTTTGTGACAGAACAAGGAAAAATACTTCCGCGTCGAGCTACTGGTGTCACAGTTCAACAACAACGTAAATTATCAAAAGCAATTAAACGCGCACGAATTTTATCATTATTTCCTTTTGTTGCATCAAATTCGGTTTAAAAATTCTTAGAGTTATTATTTTGGTATATAATAACTCTAAATATTTAAGTTTAATTTATAAGGAGAATTTTATGGGAAACTTTATCGATAAAACATTTACAGTAATCGCTGACATTCTATTAAAAGTTTTACCTGCGAGTAAACAGGAAAAACAAGCTTTTTCGTATTACCGGGCTGGAATGGCGGCGCAAGGAAAAGGTAGGTATGCAGAAGCATTACAAAATTATTATGAGGCTCTTCAAGTTGAAGAAGATCCATATGATCGTAGTTATACACTGTATAATATTGGATTAATTTACGGAAATACAGGGAAATATACACAAGCTTTAGAATTTTATCATCAAGCGTTAGCATTAAATTCAAACCTACCACAAGCCTTAAATAATATTGCTGTAATTTATCATTCACAAGCTCTTCGTGCACAAACATTAGAAGAAGATGAATATGTTGAATTATCAAAAGAATTATTTGATAAAGCTGCAGAGTATTGGATTCAAGCTCTAAAATTAGCTCCAGACAATTATCCAGGTGCTCGAAATTGGTTAAAAGTAACTGGAAGATTAACTGATAATAATTAAAAAATCTATTTAGTTAGATTTAACAAAATATGATTATATTCAAGAATTAATATAACTTTGTTGTACAATGGTAGTTAATTACTAAATTTATTAGTCTTTAAAACGGCAGGTAAGATTTTGAAAGTATATTTATTCTAAAGTATTTTAATATGTTAAATCAAAATGGTAAAAACTAATTTAAATAAAGGTTACGTTACTCAAATTATTGGTCCTGTATTAGATCTTAAATTTCCTGAAGGAAATTTACCTCCTATTTACAGTGCAGTTAAAATTGAATTAGAAGATGGTAGTTCGACTATCGTTGAGGTACAACAATTATTAGGTGATAATAAAGTACGAGCAGTATCAATGCGCTCAACAGATGGTTTAAGACGTGGAACTGAAGCTACTGATTTAGGTGCTCCAATTACTGTACCTGTTGGTACACCTACATTAGGCCGTATTTTTAATGTAATTGGTGAACCTGTTGATGAACAAGGCGATGTTTCATATGATGAAACTTTACCAATTCACCGTGATGCTCCAGCATTTACTGAGTTAGAAACAAAACCATCAATCTTCGAAACAGGGATCAAAGTAGTTGATTTATTAGCACCATACCGTCGTGGTGGTAAAATCGGTTTATTCGGTGGTGCAGGTGTAGGTAAAACTGTGTTAATTATGGAATTAATTAACAATATTGCCAAAGCTCACGGTGGTGTATCTGTATTTGGTGGTGTAGGTGAACGTACACGTGAAGGTAATGACTTATACGAAGAAATGAAAGAATCTGGCGTAATTAATGAAAAGAATTTCGCAGAATCTAAAGTAGCTTTAGTATATGGTCAAATGAATGAACCTCCAGGAGCACGTATGCGTGTAGGTTTAACAGCTTTAACAATGGCTGAATACTTCCGTGATGTAAATAAACAAGACGTATTATTATTCATTGATAATATTTTTCGTTTCACACAAGCAGGTTCTGAAGTATCTGCATTGTTAGGTCGGATGCCATCAGCTGTAGGTTACCAACCTACTTTAGCAACTGAAATGGGTGCTTTACAAGAACGTATTACATCGACAACACAAGGTTCAATTACATCTATTCAAGCTGTTTATGTACCTGCCGATGATTTAACAGATCCAGCTCCTGCAACTACTTTTGCACATTTAGATGCAACAACAGTATTATCACGTAACTTGGCAGCTAAAGGTATTTACCCTGCGGTAGATCCATTAGATTCAACTTCAACAATGTTACAACCAGGCATTGTTAGCGAGATACACTACGAAATTGCTGAAACTGTAAAAGAAACATTACAACGTTATAAAGAATTACAAGATATTATTGCAATTTTAGGTATTGATGAATTATCAGAAGAAGATCGTTTAACAGTTGCTCGTGCACGTAAAGTAGAACGATTCTTATCACAACCATTTTTCGTTGCTGAAATTTTCACAGGTTCACCTGGTAAATATGTAAGTTTAGAAGAAACTATTAAAGGTTTTAGTATGATTTTCGCTGGTGAATTAGATGATTTACCTGAACAAGCATTCTACCTTGTAGGTAATATTGATGAAGCAATTGCAAAAGCAGAAACTCTAAAATAAGGAGTAACATATATGGTTATGAACATTCGCGTTCTTACCCCAGACAGAGTCATTTGCTCAACAACAGCGGATGAAGTTGTTTTACCAGGCTTAACTGGTCAAGTAGGAGTATTAGACGGTCATGCAGCATTAATCACAGCTTTAGATACCGGATTATTACGAATAAAGCTGAATGACAAATGGACACCCATTATTTTATGTGGTGGTTTAGCTGAAATTGATCGAAATCGAGTAACGGTTTTAGTAAATGATGTAGAAGAACTTACTAATGTTGAATTAAGTGAAGCTACTAAAGAATTAGAAAAAGCAACTTTAGCAGTAGAAGAAGCAGAAACAAGTAAAGCTCGACTTGATGCTTCTGTTGAATTAAAGAAAGCAACAGCTCGTTTAGAAGCGATCAATTATTTATCATAAATATAAATAAGGTTAATTTTTTTAATACTTAATAATTGTTACACATCTTAAAGATGAATTCTAAAAATTAAAATTTCTATTGAAATGTAATTTTTAGAATTCGCTAAAAAACATAAATTACTAGAATAGTACGAATATATTTTTTACATGACGACTAATTCTAATTTTAATTTTACAAATAATTCAATTATAACATTAGAATTACCTTTTTCAGAACATATTGAAGAATTGCGTCAGCGAATTTTTTTAGTATTTGGTATAATTTTATTGTTAACTTGTTTCGCGTTCATTGAAGTCAAAAGTCTAGTTAAAATTTTAGAACTGCCAATTAATAATGTAAAATTTTTTCAAATCTCTCCCGGTGAATATTTTATTTCAACAATAAAAATATCTTTTTATACTGGGTTACTTTTTTCAAGTCCTTTTATAATAGGACAGTTAATTTTATTTCTATTACCAGGATTAACAAAAAAAGAAACTACAATTATTTTACCTTTATTATTAAGTTCATTAATTTTATTTGGATTAGGATTAGCTTTTTCCTACTATACTCTAATACCGGCTGCTTTAAACTTTTTTTTAAATTATAGTGAAGAAGTACTTGAGCCATTTTGGTCATTTGACCAATATTTTGAGTTTATTCTTGTTTTATTTTATAGCACAGGATTAGCGTTCCAAATTCCAATTCTTCAAATTTTAATAGGGTTATTAAATATTGTATCACCAAAACAAATGTTAAGTGCATGGCGATATGTTATATTAGTTTCAACAGTTCTTGGAGCTATTTTAACACCCTCAACTGATCCTTTAACACAGTTATTACTATCTTCAGCAATATTGCTGTTATATTTTTCAGGATTAGGTATCTTGTTTTTAATAAAGAATTAATTTATATAATAGAATATTCATACTTAACAAGTATTTAAACTATGGCAACTAACAAGTTTTTTAAAAGTCTTTTATTTGCTTTAACAATTGCTTTTGGTCTTGGTGTTCAAGACTCATCAGCATATCCAGTTTTTGCGCAACAAAATTATTCAAATCCTCGTGCAGCAAATGGAAAATTAGCTTGTGCCAATTGTCATTTAAACCAAAAAGCAATTGAAATTGAAGCACCACAAGCTGTTCTTCCAAATTCAGTTTTTGAAGTAGAAATTAAAGTACCTTACGATACAAGCAAACAACAAATTGGTGCTAATGGGAAAAAAGCTGATCTAAATGTTGGTGGTATTTTAATTTTACCAAAAGGATTTAAATTAGCAGCAAAGGGTCAAATTCCAGAAGAAGTTAAGGCAAAAAATAAAGGCGTATTTATTTCACCTTACAGTACTGAATTTGATAACATTTTTGTTGTTGGTCCGATCGCAGGAAAAACACATCAAGAGTTAATTTTCCCAGTTGTTGCACCAGATCCAGAAAAAAATTCTGATATTAAATACTTAACTTATCCAATCTATGCAGGTGGAAACCGTGGTCGTGGACAAGTTTATCCAACAGGTGAAAAAAGTAATGTAAACGTATTTGCCGCTACACAAGCAGGACAAATTACAGAAATTACAACATCAGAAAAAGGTGAATCAACTGTTATAATTGTTAATTCAAATGGTACAAAAACGTCACAAATCGTTCCAACTGGATTAAATTTAATTGTTAAATCAGGTGATATTGTACAAACTGAGCAAGCTTTAAATACTGATCCAAACGTAGGTGGATTTGGTCAAGAAGACTCAGAAATCGTATTGCAAAACCCTATACGAATTTTTGGTTATCTTGCTTTCTGTTTATGTGCGTTAGTAACACAAATCTTATTAGTTTTAAAGAAAAAACAATTTGAAAAAGTACAAGCTGCAGAGCTTAACTTCTAATTTTAATAAATAACAAGGAATGACTTAAAGTATTGGTCATTCCTCAGTTTTTTATTTAATTAGTATAACTCATCCTCTTGATGTACTGAAATTGTACAATCTGATTTTGGATATGCAATACATGTTAAAACGAAACCTGCTTCTACTTGATCATCATCTAAGAAAGTTTGTTCTGATTGATCGATCTCACCCGCAGTTACTTTACCTGCACAAGTTGAACAAGCACCAGCACGACATGAGTATGGTAATTCAACTCCTTGTTCTTCAGCCGCATCTAAAATAAATACGTCATCGTTACAATCAATTGTTGAATCAATATCATGTTCTTCACTTAATAATGTCACTTTGTAAGTAACCATATAACTCCTTATTTTAAATAATTATAAAGTAAACTATAAAAAAGATATTTTTAGAATTACTTTACTACTTTATATTATACTACGTAAATTTAATACAAATAAAAATTTTTTTATTAAACTTTTAAAAGCAATTAATTTTATTAAAATGTTTGTTTCAAACGACTTGCTTTTCCTTTTAAATTTCTTAAGTAGTATAATTTCGAACGTCTCACTTTTGATGAGCGTAATACTATAAGTGAATCGAGTTTAGGTGAATGAATTAAAAAAATTCTTTCTACACCAATACCTTGTAATGTTTTTCTAACAGTTATTGTAGTATTAATTGAACTATTTTTTCTAGCAATAATTGTTCCTTCGTAAAATTGAACACGTTCTTTATTTCCTTCAATAATTTTAACTCCAATTTTAACATTATCCCCAATTTTAAGAACTGGAAGATTATCTTTCAAGAAATTTTTTTCTACATTATTAATCGTTTGTTGAATATTTAATTTAGACATGAATTCTGACTATTAAATGTAATTATTTATTATTAGTAATCTTACAATTAGATCTGAAAAAAAACAACATTAAAATGTTTAAAATGCATTCGACTGGGTTCGAACCAGTGACGTTCCAGAGGAAAACGGATTATGAGTCCGGTGCCTTCAACCACTCGGCCACGAATGCAAAGATGGAGCTGATGGGAATTGAACCCACGTCCATTTAAAATTTTTTAACGTATTCGTTCACAGGCATAGTTCAAAAGAACGGATTATTAATTTAAGTTATTCTAAACTATAATACGAGAAAAGTCTAGTATATAGTGAAACAATTTTTATAATTGATTAAATTTTAAACAGCAAATTGTAATAAATTTGACTGATCTTTTTTAATATTAAAACTTAATGTAGTAAGGAAAGATAAAATTAAATTCTTAGCAGTTATTTTTGATTGGTATGTTTTTACGAAGAATACGGCTTCGACCTGATTCATACTTTAATTCATTTTAAATGTCGAAACCAAAACAGCCCCAAATTATAATTTAGAAAACATAAGCATAAAGGGAGTCGAACCCTTGACTTTCAGAATCGGAATCTGATGCTCTATCCACTGAGCTACACGCTTCTAGTGTAAAAGTATTTTTACTTTTTGTAAAATATTTAAAACAGTTAGAATATTTTACAAAGTAAATACTTATTTACTTTGTAAAATATTCTAACTTAAATTACTCAGGTTAGTAGTAAATTTTTCCACCACCCCACTTTTCTGTAATAATTTTTGGTTGTAATAAAATATGACCAGAAATTGCATATAAATCTTCATCGGTTACTGAACGCATACGTGGGTAAAGATCAGCACTCTTAATACTTGGATGTACTTCAGCAATTGAATCTACGCCATCATATGATGTTGGGTTTTTTAAGTAATCAACTAATGCATCGATATTATCACGACGTGGTGTTGCTAAACTTAAACCTTCTGGATCTAATCCAACGTTCGGATTTGTTTTAGTCATCCCACCTACGTGACATGCACCACATGTTGCATTAAATAATCGTTTACCACGTTTAACTTGTTCAGGACTTAAAACAACTGTGTTACCTGAAGAATCTTTAACAACTGTTCTTGTTGCTTCATCTAAATCAATAGCTGATGCAGTTGTTACAAAAACACTAAAAATGCATACGAATACTACAGAAAGAATTTGTGAATACTTTTTAAACATAATTTTAAAAAATTATTTACAAACTTGAAACCAAGATTTTTTAAGACTAACAAGTTAGCTTTTTTTTTTATTCTTTAACTTTGCCATATTTGCAATTAAACCTCGTAATCGAATGTTTTCCCATCCTGCTACTAAAACAGTTATAATAATAAGTACTTGACTAAATAAAAGAATTGGATCTAATCTCCATCCATGAACCATTAGAATACAACTATAAAGAAAACCTATAGTTGCAAAAAAAATATCTTCATCTCGGGCAACTTCAGGTTTAACATTCCGAAGAAAATATAAGATTAACACTCCAATACTTACAATAATACCTAAAAAAATATTTGGACCAAAACTAACGTTTATCATAAGACATTTATGTTTAACTTAATATATCCTAAGATAAGATTAACTAAAAACAGTACAAACGAATACTTTAAATTTTATTAAAATCTTAAGCTCGTGTAACTCGATCACTTTTACTAATAATTACTAAAGCAATACCAATAACAAGTACAACAATACCGCCTGAAACTAAACTAGATATAAAATTTGCTAATGAAGGTGTCATTTATAAAATTCCCTTTTATTTTAATAATAATAAAATTTAAAATAGTAAGATTGACTACACTAATCATTGTATCAACTTTTACAAAAAAAATATAACTAATATTATTATTTTATTAATAAACTAATAATTAAAATAAAAAATATCACAGATATAGGTTTAATACTAACTTCAAAGTCTTATTTTATGCTGCTACCTTACAATTCTGACATGGTAAATAAATTTGAAAAATTATATTAAATCCTATATCCTGTCTTAGCGTACCACACTTTTATCAAATAATCAACTTATAATTTAAATAAAATTCTATTGCCATTTTAATGAAGTTATGATAAAGTTATTTGTAAGCCCGGATAGCTCAGTTGGTAGAGCAGTGGATTGAAGATCCTCGTGTCACCAGTTCGAATCTGGTTCTGGGCATTAAACATTCTCTGTATTATTTAACTCTAAAAATTTAGTCTGATTTTCATTAAACGCAAGTTTTATTATACCAGTTGGTCCATTTCGTTGTTTAGCGACAATAAGTTCTGTTATCGAAGCGATCTGGTCTTGATTTTGATTAGAATTTACCGATTTAACTCTATTCAACATTAATACTACGTCAGCATCTTGTTCAATAGATCCACTCTCTCGTAAATCAGATAAAATAGGTTTTTGATCTACTCGATTATCAACATTTCGACTTAATTGAGATAAAGCGATTATTGGAACATTAAATTCTCGAGCTAGATTTTTTAAATAACGAGTAATCTGGGAAAGCTCTTGAACTCTATTTCCATTTTTAAATTCTGAATTTTCCATTAATTGAAGATAATCAATAACTACTAAACCAATTTGTGTTTGTTCTAAAAGTATTGTCTTTATTTTTGAGCGAATCTCCTGAATTGATAAATTTGGACTATCATCTATAAAAAGAGGTAACTTTGATACAATTTTTATTATTTTATTTAATTTGACCCAATCATTTTGATATAATCTACCATTTTTTAACCTCATTTGATTTATACTTGTTTCAATTGCCAATATTCGATACATTATCTGTTCCTTAGACATTTCTAAACTAAAGAAAACAACCGGTAATCTCGAAATTCTAATAGCATTTAACGTGATGTTTAAACTTAAAGCTGTTTTACCCATTGAGGGTCTACCTGCAATTATAATTAAATCAGATTTCTGAAAACCTTGTGTTAATGAATCAAGGTTAGAAAATCCTGAAGTTAAACCAGGTAAGGTTGGATTTAAAAATTTTTCTTTTAGTTCAGAAAACATATTATTTAATAGCTGTGCACTACTAAAAGTTTTTTGAACTTTACTTTCGTTGGTTAAATTAAATAGCTCGTTTTCTAAATTGTTCAAAATACTTTCTAATGGAATATTCGTAACATACCCGGAATTAATGATTTTATAACCAAATTTTATTAGAGAGCGTCTCAAAAATTTATCTTTAACTAAACGAATATATTCCTCAAGATAAATTAAATTTGGGATTTGATTTATAAGTTCTAATAAAACTTTTATTCCTCCAATTTTTTGCAATAATCCATTTTCCTGTAAAAATGCAGTTAAGGATAAAATATCAATAGATAATTTATTCCGGTACATAAAAATAATAGCTCTATAAATTTCTTGATGGTTTTTAAAATAAAAAGCTTCAATGGGAATACTTTTAATACTAAGTTCAACAGCTTCAAAATTTACGAGAAGACAACTTAATATCATTTTTTCTGCTAAAAAATTATGGGGTAAATACTTTTCCATTAATATTTGTTCTTTGTTCATACTAAATTAGCTCATATTATAATTTTAAGTTACTTAACATTTACAATCTTGTAATTTTAACTTATTAGAATTATAATAAACCAAGCGCGTCCTTAGTTCAGTTGGTAGAACGCTAGTCTCCAAAATTAGATGTCGAGGGTTCAAGTCCTTCAGGGCGCGATTCTCTTTTTCGAGAGGTTATGATTTTTTAATAGAATTTAAGCGACTAAAAGATTTTATATCGTAATTTTATCTTGTTACACTAGGTTGATAAAGTTAGCGTAAATCTGGAAATTATACGGAGTTAGAATTTTTTAAATATCTTTTATCAAACTACATTACTAAATTCTTATGGCTAAGAAAATTACTGCATTAATTAAGCTTGCTTTACCAGCAGGCAAAGCAACACCAGCACCTCCGGTTGGGCCTGCCTTAGGTCAACATGGTGTAAATATTGCGGCATTTTGTAAAGAATATAATGCCCGAACGAATGATAAAGCAGGACTTGTTATTCCTGTCGAAATCTCAGTTTATGAAGATAGAAGTTATACATTCATTCTCAAAACACCTCCTGCGTCTGTATTATTAGTTAACGCGGCAAAAATTAAAAAAGGTTCTTCAACTCCAAACCGAGTAAGTGTTGGTTCAATAACAAAGGCTCAATTAGAAGAAATTGCAAATATAAAATTACCAGATTTGAATACTACAAAACTCAGTAGTGCCATGAAAATTGTTGAAGGAACTGCCCGAAACATGGGTATTTCCATTGTAGATTAAATTAAAATTAAATAAGTTTTTAGTGGAGAAATTTATGCGAAAATTATCGCGACGTCACAAAGAAAATATCGAAAAAACTAAAAATAAAATTTACTCAACCTTAGACGAAGCAATACAGATTTTAAAAGAAACAGCAACAACAAAATTTGTTGAAAGTGTAGAATTCCATGCAAATTTAAATATTGATCCAAAATACGCTGATCAACAATTACGAACGACAGTAACATTACCACATGGAGTTGGAAAACAATTAACAATTGCTGTTTTAACAAACGACGACAATTTTGAAGAAGCCAAAAATGCTGGGGCTGACATTGTTGGAAATGATGAGTTAATCGAGAGCATTACTAAAGGAAATATTGATTTTGACTTGTTAATTGCAACTCCAAATATGATGCCAAAATTGGCGAAACTTGGTCGTGTATTGGGTCCAAAAGGATTAATGCCATCACCAAAATCAGGTACTGTTACCAGTACATTAGAAGGAACATTAACAGAGTTTAAGAAAGGTAAATTTGAATATAAAGCCGATAAAGCAGGAGTTGTTCATGTTAGCTTTGGAAAATCAGATTTTACTGAGACTCAGTTAATTGAAAATTTACAAGCTTTGCATAATTCAATAGAAAAAAATCGTCCGTCAGGTGTTAAAGGTAAATATTTCAAAAATTTATTTATTTGCACAACAATGGGTTCGTCTATTAAATTAGATTTAAATATTTTTATTTAAATTTTTTGAAACAAATATTAAGATTTTATAATATATCAAATAACTATTATGTCAGAAAAAATTAATCAAATAATTGAAGATTTAAAAACTTTAACTTTATTAGAAGCTTCAGAATTAGTATCACAAATTGAAGAAACATTTGGCGTAGACGCTTCTGCCGCTGTAAGTGGAACAATGGTAATGGCTGCAGCAGGTCCTGCAGAAGAAGTTGAAGAAAAAACAGAATTTGATATAAGCCTTGATGAAGTTCCTGCAGATAAGAAAATTGCTATATTAAAAGTTGTACGTAGTATTACTGGTCTTGGTTTAAAAGAAGCTAAAGAATTAGTCGAATCAGCACCAAAAGTAATTCAAGAAGCTATTGCTAAAGATGCTGCTGAAACTGCAAAGAAACAAATTGAAGATGCAGGTGGTAAAGTATCACTTAAATAAATACTACTAAATTTACTTATTTAAAAAATCAAAGTAGAATAGTAATTAATATTTTACTTTGATTGACATATTTACCTTAAATATGTTACTATTCTTGCATGTAATAATATATGTAAAAATATACAGTCGATTCAATAACTAAATTACCTAGTCTCCCGCGGAGTAGAGCAGCCTGGTAGCTCGTTGGGCTCATAACCCGAAGGTCAATGGTTCAAATCCATTCTCCGCTAGAAATTTTGATAAATTTAATGAAAAAAAAGCTTTTTTCATTAAAATCATATATTGAACATTAAACATTTATAAAGTTTTACAGATGACATTAAATTTACAAACACCTTTTCCTACTTTTGGTGGAAGTACTGGAGGTTGGTTACGATCAGCTGAAGTTGAAGAAAAATATGCTATTACGTGGACAAGCTCTAAAGAGCAAATTTTTGAAATGCCTACGGGTGGTGCAGCAATTATGCGTAATGGAGAAAACTTATTATATTTATCTCGTAAAGAACAATGTTTAGCATTGGGAACTCAATTGCGAACTTTTAAAATTAATAATTATAAAATTTATCGAATTTTCCCAAGTGGTGAAGTTCAATATTTACATCCAAAAGATGGCGTTTTTCCAGAAAAAGTTAATCCAGGACGAGTTTCTGTTGGTGCTCGTGATTTCTCGATTGGAAAAAATCCGAACCCGGCTTCAATTAAATTTAGTGGAACCACAACATATAATACTTAATTAATATTTAAGATTAGTTTTACAGCTAATCTTTTTGGCAAGATGGCAGAGTTGGTCGATTGCGTCTGATTTGAAATCAGATGAACCTTTGCGGGTTCCGTGGGTTCGAATCCCACTCTCGCCTTTAACAATTTTACAGTTTGCTTAACCGTGTTAAATATTGTAAGAATTATTTTATGAGTAAAGTTTACGACTGGTTTGAAGAACGACTAGAAGTTCAAGCAATTGCTGATGATATTTCTAGTAAATATGTACCACCTCATGTGAACATTTTCTATTGTTTTGGAGGTCTTGTTTTCACTTGTTTCTTAATTCAAGTTGCAACTGGGTTTGCTATGACTTTCTATTACAGACCAAGTGTAGTTGATGCATTTGCTTCTGTTGAATACATTATGACAAGTGTTAATTTTGGCTGGTTAATTCGATCTATTCATAGATGGTCTGCTAGTATGATGGTTTTAATGCTAGTATTACACATATTCCGTGTTTATTTAACAGGTGGATTCAAAAAACCACGTGAGTTAACTTGGGTAACTGGTGTGATTTTATCTGTTGTTACAGTTTCATTCGGAGTAACAGGCTATTCATTACCATGGGATCAAGTTGGATTTTGGGCTTGTAAAATTGTAACTGGTGTACCAGCAGCAGTTCCAGTTGTTGGACCACCATTAGTTTTAATTTTACGAGGTGGAGAAAGTGTTGGTCAAGCTACATTAACACGATTCTACAGTGCACACACATTTGTTTTACCTTTAGCTGCAGCAGTATTAATGTTAACTCATTTCTTAATGATTCGTAAGCAAGGTATTTCAGGACCCTTATAATCTAAAAAATAAAATAATATAAATATCAACAAAATTTATTATGTCAGTCATTAAAAAACCAGATTTAACTGATCCAAAATTAAGAGCTAAATTAGCAAAAGGTATGGGTCATAATTATTATGGCGAACCTGCATGGCCAAATGATATTTTATACATCTTCCCTTTGACTATGGTAGGTCTGTTAGCATGTTGTGTTGGTTTATCTGTTTTAGCACCTACACAAATGGGTGAACCAGCCGATCCATTCAATACACCTTTAGAAATTTTACCAGAATGGTATTTCTTCCCAACATTTAATTTATTACGTGTATTACCAAATAAATTATTAGGTGTGTTGGCTATGGCAGCAGTTCCAGCAGGATTAATTACTATACCGTTTATTGAAAATGTAAATAAATTTCAAAACCCGTTCCGTCGACCAATCGCAAGTTTATTATTTATCCTTGGATTCTTCGTAGCAGTTTGGCTTGGAATTGGTGCATGTTTACCAATTGATAAAGCTGTTTCATTAGGATTCTGGTAAAGAATTCTTAATTATTAGTTAACTATATTAGTTAACTAATAATTAGTCACAATTTTTTTTCTTAGTTATGAAATTTAGTTATTTAATAAATTAAGCTGTATTGCTATTCCAAAATAAACGAGAATACCAATTGCTGTTAAGATATTTAAAAACCGTTGTGCTGAACTTGGTGAGCCTAACAAGTTACTTTTAGTTGCAAAACTTGCAAGACCAACATTTTCTTGGGGGATTCGCAAGAAGATAATTACAATTAAAAAAAGACTTATGAAAGCTCCAATTAATTTAAACATATATTTAACCTATTTAAGAAATCTCAATTTATTAAAACGACTAAGTTTAATCCTCAATTTCAAAGATTTCTTTGAAAACTTTGCCTACTTTATTACTTGAGTCAATTGATTCCAATGGATCTTTTCTTAAACGATGACGTAAACATAATGTGATAATCTTTGAAATATCTTTAACTGTTACTTTGTTTCGTCCATCATATGCCGCATAAGCTTTAGCTGCACGATTTGTTACAATATCTCCTCGTAATCCATCTACATCTAATTGACTACAAACTTCAGAAATTTTAACTCTTAAATCATAATCAATTTCAACACTTGGTAGTAGCTTCTGAGCAGAAACAATTCGATCACGTAATTCTTGTTGTTGTGATTCATAATTTTCAATCCAAACCATTGGCGTTTGATCAAATGATGTTCGTTCTTCTACAACTTTAACTCGTAAAATAGGATCTTTTACTGTACGAATCTCAGCATGCATTCCAAAACGATCTAATAATTGTGGTCGTAACTCACCTTCTTCTGGGTTACCAGATCCTACTAGTACAAATCGAGCTGGATGGCGTATTGATATACCCTCACGTTCAACAGTATTCCATCCTGACGCAGCTGAATCTAATAAAATATCAACCAAATGATCATCTAATAAGTTTACCTCATCAACATAAAGAATACCACGATTTGCTTTTGCTAACAAACCAGGTTCAAAAGCTTTTATACCTTCTGTTAACGCTTTTTCAATATCAATTGTTCCACAAACACGATCTTCAGTTGCTCCAAGTGGTAAATCTACCATTGGGATTTTGATAAGCTCTGTTTCAAGAGTTTCATCGTTTTGAACAGCTGACTTTACTTCATTACCCATTAATTCTAAATCAGATTTGTGTGAATTAAATGGATCATCTTTTACTACTTCGATTTCTGGAAGTAAATCAGCTATAGCTCGAATTGTAGTTGATTTACCTGTTCCTCGATCACCCATAATCATAACCCCACCAATTTTGGGGTCAATAACGTTTAATTGTAAGGCAAGTTTCATTTCTTCTTGTCCAACAATTGCTGTAAATGGAAAAACTGGAGTGTTAAATTTTTTTAAATTTTCTGTTACCATAGTTTCTAGTTGATTGTTAATAGAGAGCTTTCGTAATTATTAATTAACTATTTCAAGTTAAAATTTATTATTCATAAAGTGTTGTACCTAATTTGATAGCTAAAACTGCTGCTAATAAAGCAATACATAATGCTGTATAAACTTGTGAATCATAAATCATAATAAACTCCTGAATTTTAAATTTAAAATATCCTAATTCTAAAAAATATAAGATGCTAAATTATAACAAAAACGTTTCTTTAAAATCTATCAATATATAATTGTAAATTAAATTAATAAAAATCATTAATTTTAATATAAATTTTTATTACCAACTAGATTTGGTTACTCCAGGTAATAAACATTGATGTGCCATTTCTCTAAAAACATGACGAGACAGCCCAAAATCTCTGAAAACTCCTCTTGGTCGACCTGTTTTCCAACATCTATTACGAATTCGTGTTTTAGCACTGTTACGCGGAAGGTTTTGTAATTTTGAATGTATGTCAAGTTTTCCACTAAAACTTTCTTCGTTTCGATATTCTGTTAATAAACTTGCTCTTTTCACTGCATATTTTTTTTCTAAGCGAATTCGTTTTTTTTCACGCTCAACCATACTTTTTTTTGCCATAAAGAAATTTATTATTAATAGTTAAATATAAAGGATTTTGTAAAATATGTTAATAATAAAAGAAATTAATAACTGTATTTAATTACTTTTAGTTTATCGTACTTTTAAAATTTATACAAGTCGAAGACTAGGAAACATTTATTCATTTATACTTGAACTTAATAGAGTTAAATTAATTAAAGTTAAAAATACTTATTAAATATTAAATTAATTAATTTTTTCGATCTTTGCTTATAATAATATATTAGCTAACTTTTCTGTAGTTTAGTTGTAAGAAAGTCAAAAACCATTATTTATATTGAGGAATGTATTACTATGGCATTACCATGGTATCGTGTTCACACTGTTGTTTTAAATGATCCTGGAAGATTAATTGCAGTACATTTAATGCATACAGCTTTAGTTGCAGGTTGGGCTGGATCAATGGCCTTATACGAATTAGCTGTTTTTGATCCGTCAGATCCTGTTTTAAATCCAATGTGGCGTCAAGGTATGTTTGTTATGCCTTTCATGACTCGTTTAGGTATTACTGATTCTTGGGGTGGATGGAGTATCACTGGTGAAAGTGTTTCAAACCCGGGTATTTGGAGTTTTGAAGGTGTAGCATTATCACATATTATTTTATCAGGTATGTGTTTCTTAGCTGCGATTTGGCATTGGGTTTATTGGGATTTAGAATTATTCCGTGATCCACGAACAGGTGAACCTGCTTTAGATTTACCAAAAATTTTTGGTATTCATTTATTCTTATCAGGTTTAGCGTGTTTTGGTTTTGGAGCATTCCATGTTACAGGATTATTTGGTCCTGGTATCTGGGTTTCAGATGCATACGGTATTACGGGAAAAGTTCAACCAGTAGCACCATCTTGGGGTGCAGATGGTTTCAACCCATTTAACCCAGGTGGGATTGCCGCCCATCATATTGCAGCTGGTATTTTTGGTATTTTTGCTGGTATTTTCCATTTAACGGTACGTCCTCCACAACGATTATACCGTGCATTACGAATGGGTAATATTGAAACAGTCTTATCAAGTAGTATTGCAGCAGTATTCTTTGCCGCTTTTGTAACATCAGGTACAATGTGGTATGGTGCAGCAGCAACACCTATTGAGTTATTTGGTCCAACTCGTTACCAATGGGATAGTGGTTACTTCCAACAAGAAATTGAACGACAAGTGGAAGGCTCAGTAAGTGAAGGATTATCTGAAAGTCAAGCATGGTCAAGAATTCCAGATAAATTAGCATTTTATGATTACATCGGAAATAACCCAGCAAAAGGTGGTTTATTCCGTGCTGGTCCAATGGATAAAGGAGATGGTATTGCTGAAGCTTGGTTAGGTCACCCAATTTTCCGTGATAAAGAAGGTCGTGAGTTAACCGTACGTCGTATGCCAGCTTTCTTCGAAACATTCCCAGTTATTTTAGTTGATAAAGACGGTATTATCCGAGCTGATATTCCGTTCCGTCGAGCAGAATCAAAATATAGTATTGAACAAGTTGGTGTAACGGTCGATTTCTACGGTGGTAAATTAAATGGTCAAACATTTAAAGACGCGCCAACTGTTAAGAAATTTGCTCGTAAAGCACAATTAGGAGAAGTTTTTGAATTTGATAGAACAAGTTTAGAATCAGATGGTGTATTCAGAAGTAGTCCACGTGGTTGGTATACTTTTGGTCATGCAAACTTCGCTTTATTATTCTTCTTCGGTCATTTATGGCATGGTGGTCGAACAATCTTCCGTGATGTATTCACTGGTATCGGTGCAGAGGTTACAGAACAAGTAGAATTTGGTGCATTCCAAAAACTTGGTGACAAATCAACGAAAAAACAAGGTGCTGTATAAAGTATAGCCGGGTTTTTAAATTTATTTATATTTAAATAGGATCAAATAATGGAAGCTTTAGTTTATACATTTTTACTTATTGGTACTTTAATGGTAATTTTCTTTGCCGTATTTTTCAGAGAAACACCTCGAATTATTAGAAAATAAAACCATTTTATTTGGTTTTATTTTCTAATTTAATCTTCATGTTCTTCGAATGGATCACGTAAGTTTTTAGACGTTGGTCCAAAAGCTGTATAGATAGAATATGTAGTAATTCCTAAAAGTAAACTCGATACAAAAATTACAATAATAGTTGCTGTTTCCATGTTATATAGTATTAAATTTAATATTTTAGTATTATATAACATATACTAGAAAAATTAATTTATTAAAAATATAAAATATTTTTATGGCATTACGAACAAGATTAGGTGAAATTTTACGCCCATTAAATGCTGAATATGGTAAAGTTGCACCAGGTTGGGGTACAACTCCAATTATGGGTGTAGTAATGGTTGCGTTCTTAGTATTTTTATTAATTATTTTACAAATTTATAATTCATCGTTAATTATTGAAAATGTTGACGTAGATTGGACAAACGGTATTGTATAATACTATGGAAAATAATTTAAAAGGGAATTCAAACCTTTTAGATTATAAAAATTAAATAAATTAAATATATAGATATGGATATCATCAGTCTAGGTTGGGCCGGTTTAATGACAATGTTTACGTTCTCATTAGCATTAACTGTTTGGGCTCGAAATGGTTTCTAACTATTTAAACTTTTGTAATATTTAAAAATAAAAATATTATGGAATTAATCACAACAATATTTCCGTATGCAAATGCAGAAATTGTTAGCACAGCAGTTATCTGTTTTGGTATGACTTTATTTGGTCTTTCTTTAGGATTTGCTTTGTTAAAAGTTCAAGGTGAATAACAAATTATTTAATAATAGTATTTTTTATATTATTATTAAATAAGAATTTTTAATTTTTGAAATTTAAAACGGGACTGACGAGACTCGAACTCGCAACTTCCGCCGTGACAGGGCGGTGCTCTAACCAATTGAACTACAATCCCAAATCTATATAATGTAAAGATTAATAAAATTTCTCTATATGTCAACCTTTTTATTTGTTTCAGTTTTTTAAACCAAGGAGAAACAGGGATTCGAACCCTGGGTACAAAAGATTGTACGATAGATTAGCAATCTATTGCTTTCGACCACTCAGCCATTTCTCCTAAATTGATAAACTTAAAAATAATATGTTTGTTGCTTTTGCATTAGAAGACAAGTAGATGGCTCTGGTGGGATTTGAACCTACGACCTTGGGCTTATGAGTCCCCTGCTCTAACCACTGAGCTACAGAGCCTTATACTACTTCGCTATAAGTTATTCTATCATAATTTATTTAAAATATAATACTAATTTATTTAATAAAAACGGTTGAATGAGATTGGATATTCTTTAAGAAAGAATTTATTATAAAGACACTTTTTTAACATAATAAAGAGATTTTTATTGATTTAATTATCCAGTTTTGAGTATAGTTTATCATATAATAAATTATCAAAATAATTAAATTAAAATTTTATGGAAATTATTATTATTAGCATGCCTAGAAGAAGTTACGAAATTAGTAATGCGTGTCTAATAGCAGTGACTTTCATTATTATGTTTTCAATTACTAAAATTGTTATGCAAGTTCGTGAAAAATATCAGCATAAGAATAGTAAAAAGGAAATTAAAATTCATAATCCTCGTGGAGGAAGTAACGAAATTAAATTTTCTGACGACAATGAATTATCGTTCGCTATATTATCATGTATAGGTAATAACGAAAATTATTTAGTGAAAAGTGCACAAATTAAAAAATTGATTTTTAGTTTAGTTAAGGAAAAGTTAAAAACGAATCTTTAATATTGACTCCGAATATGATTCGTTTTTTGGCTTTAAAATTAATAAGCGAAGATAAAACCCTCATTGTAAAAATTGGAAATGTTGTATTTTCATCAAGTAATCGAGTTCGATTATTAACTCGATTATCAGGAAGTCCAGTACTGGGGCTTTTAGGGGCTGTTTTTTCGATTTTTCCATACGCCATTTTTATGGCACTAATATATTTTAGTCTAACGGAAAATTGTGAATATGACTGTGATGCTTATTTTCAACATCTTTCAAAAGAGGTGCCTGTTGAAATATACGCACAACAATCATCAGGTCATCTCGTTATTTCAGAAAATAATGACGCTCGCCAAGTGAGCATATATCTACCGTCTAAATCTCAAGACGAAATCATTCATATAAATAATAGGCAAGCATTAGTTACAAGAAGTTATAAGCCTTCGCGTAAAAAAGCTAAGAAAGTTACATTTTCTTAGTTTAAAAAGACTGATCCTGTGCTGTCACAGTTTAATGATTTATTGGAACCTGATATTCCACAGAAATCTTGCGGTATTCATAATATTAACGATATAATTATATTAAGATAATTATATATTTATAATCTTATGTTATGAATGATTTTTGGAATAATATCTCTCGTTACCCAAGATTTTTTGTCAGTAGTTTAGCTGGTTTAATTTTAGTGATTTTAGCACCCTTTAGAAATTTATTTAAAATCCCTAAATTACGTGTTATTTTAATTATATCCTTTTTAGTCTTTGTCATACTTTTGTACCTTATTATTCGAAATATGGTCGGTTTATAATGATGAATAAATTATTACTTGAGAGATAGTTTAATTGGGCCGGGTTGGATTCGAACCAACGTAGCATAACGCAACGGATTTACAATCCGCCTCCTTTAACCACTCGGACACCGACCCATCTTATCGCTTACCATAACATATTAAAAAACAAAAAACAATATTAGAATTAGAATTATTTAAACTAATTCTAATATTGACGTTCGTTTTATTTTTATGTATAAATATCGTTAGTTATATGCTACAATATTAATAATGGGTAATTAACTCAGCGGTAGAGTGTCTGCCTTACAAGCAGAAGGTCACAGGTTCAAATCCTGTATTACCCACACTATATAAAGGCCTATCGTCTAACGGATTAGGACAGAAACCTTCTAAGTTTCCAATGTAGGTTCGATTCCTACTGGGCCTATCAATATTTTCAAAACAAAATACTTAACAGCTCTTAATCAATTCGACTCATTTCTAATTTTTTAAACCAGTACAGTAATATTAAAAAATAAATTAGTCCAATAAACAATGACATCTATCTCAAAAATTCTATTACCAACTGTTGTTGGGATTAGTGTGTATATTGTAATTAATAAGTTCTTCCCTGAAGAAGTACAAGTTTTCCAAAGAGATCCGTTGAAAGATGTGAGAGGTGTGAGAGGTGGTAGTCGAATAAAGTTGGCCCAGTGGATCGCTAAAAAGCTTTTGAAGGATAAGGCTTTAAAAGTTGCACTTTTATCTATTTTTGCTACAGCTGGAATTCAGTATTTTCAATCTGAAATAGAAGCACTGTTAGTTGATTATGTTTTTAAACATTTATGTGTTCATAAAGTAGAGGAGGAACTAAAAGTTGTATGTGATATTATTCAAGAACATGAGTTAGATTTACATACAAAATCAATAAGGTCTCTAATTATTTCCAATAACCTTGGACGGGAACAAAAAATCTCTTTATTGAAAATAAAACTTGATTTTATTATCAATGGTGAGTGCGCGGGGAGAAGAAGATTTGTAATAATGGCTAGTCTTGGAGCGATATTAACCGTTAGTGTCTCAGGTGTAGGTGGGCTTACACTGATTTTGGAAGCATTATATCGGCTTTTTCAAGAAGGAAAAATCTCAAAAGCTCTATATAAACAAATACTCAAAGTTCTAGCAAAGAGATGGGGAGCAAGCGTGCCTGTCGAGCATCTTCTCGACTAAGCTTTGCTCCTATAATAAGCTGGTGAAGGGACTTGAACCCCCAACCTACGGATTACAAATCCGTTGCTCTACCATTGAGCTACACCAGCAATACGAACTTCTACAATATAATCTATTAGTCTAGCTTTCTAGAAAAGGCTATCAAATTGATTTAAAATAGTCAATAGAGTTTTAAAATATTTTTTTAATTATCTTATTTTTTCTTATTAAAGTTATAAATACGAATCTTTAAAGTCCTATAAATTTAATTTATAGGACTTCAAAACAAGTTTAAACTTCAAATTGATTACCGCGGCGATATTGTAAAAATGCTGCAACAAAAAGACCAAGTGCAGATACGGTTATCAACCCTAGAACTATTCCAGATAATAAAGGCTCTACCATTTATGTATATTTTAATTAAATTTAAATTATAAACGTAAATATCGTTTCTATGTTACTATACACTGACCAGATTTGATTAAAAATTTTAAATTATCTAAATCCGATAGCAGCTTGCCATACAAACGCTAATAATAAGAAGAAAACTGGAATAATTGGTAATACGTCTACAATCGGACTAAAAACAACATATGCTTCTGGTAAACGAGATAATAATAAAGTTTCCATAAGTAATAATATATTTCTAAAGTTTTTATAATAATATTAGATTTAATAATACTAATTCTACTATAAAACTATGGAAATTTTTGATTTATATTAATGTTTAATTATAACCGATTTTCATATACAATATATACTATCAATTTGTAAATAAAAAATTTTATAAAATATAAATATGACAGCTGCATTTTTACCTGCAATTTTAGTTCCTCTTGTTGGTTTAGTGTTCCCAGCATTAAGTATGGCATTATTCTTTATCTATGTTTCAGTTGATGATATTAGTTAAAGAAGAAGTTTTGTATAATATGACTTAGTATTATACGAAACTTCTTTCTTTAATAAACTTCTAACTATTAAAATATATGATTGAATTAATAATAACTAAACATATATTAATTGGATTTATAAATAAATTAAATTTTTATTTTCTTCTTTACTATTTTCTAAATTATTAATGTACAATATTAATCATAGGTTGATAAGACTAGAGTAAAAGTTTAAGAGAAACGTTTACTCTCTCAATAATTAAATTAAAGGATTATTAAAATATGACCATTGCTATTGGGCAAAACCAAGAACGTGGCTTATTTGATCTAGTTGATGATTGGTTAAAGAAAGATCGATTTGTCTTCGTTGGTTGGTCAGGTTTATTATTATTCCCAACTGCTTACTTAGCTGCAGGTGGTTGGATGACAGGTACTACTTTTGTAACATCATGGTACACTCATGGTTTAGCAAGTTCATATCTTGAAGGATGTAACTTCTTAACAGCTGCTGTTTCTACTCCTGCAAACAGTATGGGTCACTCATTATTACTTTTATGGGGTCCTGAAGCACAAGGTGATTTTACACGTTGGTGTCAAATTGGTGGTCTTTGGGCATTTATCGCATTACACGGTTCATTCGGTTTAATAGGATTCTGTTTACGTCAGTTCGAAATTGCACGTTTAGTTGGTATTCGTCCTTATAATGCTATTGCATTCTCAGGTCCAATTGCTGTATTCGTTTCAGTATTCTTACTGTACCCATTAGGTCAAGCAAGTTGGTTCTTTGCACCTAGTTTCGGTGTAGCAGCAATTTTTCGTTTCTTATTATTCTTACAAGGTTTCCACAACTGGACATTAAATCCATTCCACATGATGGGTGTTGCTGGTATTTTAGGTGGTGCTTTACTTTGTGCGATTCACGGTGCAACAGTAGAGAACACATTATTTGAAGATGGTGATGCAGCAAATACATTCCGTGCTTTCACACCAACTCAATCGGAAGAAACATACTCAATGGTTACAGCTAACCGTTTCTGGTCACAAATTTTCGGTGTAGCATTCTCAAACAAACGTTGGTTACACTTCTTCATGTTATTCGTACCAGTTACAGGTCTATGGACAAGTGCTATTGGTATTGTTGGTTTAGCCTTAAACTTACGTGCGTACGACTTCGTTTCACAAGAGTTACGTGCTGCAGAAGATCCAGAATTTGAAACATTCTATACAAAAAATATTTTATTAAACGAAGGTATTCGTGCTTGGATGGCTGCACAAGACCAACCACATGAAAACTTTGTATTCCCTGAGGAGGTATTACCACGTGGAAACGCCCTTTAATAGTAGTATAGCAGGTCGCGACATCGAGTCTACAGGATTCGCTTGGTGGAGTGGAAATGCTCGTTTAATTAATGTTTCAGGTAAATTATTAGGTGCTCACGTAGCACACGCTGGTTTAATGGTATTCTGGGCTGGTGCAATGATCTTATTTGAGGTTTCTCATTTTGTACCGGAAAAACCTTTATATGAGCAAGGGTTCATTTGTATGCAACACTTAGCAACATTAGGTTACGGAATCGGACCAGGTGGTGAAATCACTACAACTGTACCATACTTTGCTGTTGGTGTAGTTCATTTAATTTCATCAGCTGTTTTAGGATTTGGAGGAATCTACCATTCATTATTAGGCCCAGATACATTAGAAGAATCATTCCCATTCTTTGGTTATGACTGGCGTGATAAGAATAAAATGACAACAATCTTAGGTATTCATTTATGTCTTCTAGGTTGCGGCGCTTTCTTATTAGTTATTAAAGCAATGTACTTAGGTGGTGTTTATGATACTTGGGCGCCAGGTGGTGGAGACGTTCGTTACATTACAACTCCAACCTTAAACCCAATTGTAATCTTCGGTTATGTATTCCGTTCTCCATTTGGTGGAGATGGTTGGGTTGTATCTGTAAATAACATGGAAGATGTTATTGGTGGACACATTTGGGTTGGAATTTTATGCATCACTGGTGGTATTTGGCATATTTTCACTAAACCATTTGCTTGGGCACGTCGTGCTTTTGTATGGTCTGGTGAGGCTTATCTTTCTTACAGTTTAGCTGCGATTTCTTTAATGGGCTTTACAGCTTCTTTATACTCTTGGTACAATAATACTGCTTACCCAAGTGAATTGTATGGTCCAACAGGTCCTGAAGCATCACAATCTCAAGCATTTACATTCTTAGTTCGTGACCAACGTTTAGGTGCTAATGTTTCGTCAGCTCAAGGTCCGACTGGTTTAGGTAAATATTTAATGCGTTCACCAAGTGGAGAAATTATCTTCGGTGGTGAAACTATGCGTTTCTGGGATTTACGTGCACCATGGGTTGAGCCATTACGTGGTCCAAATGGTTTAGATATTAATAAAATTAAAAATGATATCCAACCTTGGCAAGAACGTCGTGCTGCAGAGTACATGACACATGCACCATTAGGTTCACTTAACTCTGTAGGTGGTGTAGCAACAGAAATTAATTCAGTTAACTATGTATCACCTCGTTCATGGTTATGTTGTTCACACTTCTTCTTGGGATTCTTTTTCTTAATTGGTCACTGGTGGCACTCAGGTCGTGCTCGTGCTGCTGCGGCTGGTTTCGAAAAAGGTATTAACCGGGCTAATGAACCTGTCTTATCAATGCGTCCTATTGATTAATAATATTCATTTTTTACCTAACTTAAAAAGTTAGGTAAAATTACTTTTATTTTTTCAAATTTAACCAATTAAGATAAAACCTTAAATTTAAGTTTTTTTATTTTCAAATAAAATTTGTTCTAAACTATAACAATTAACTAAAACCAACAAAATCGTTACTCGGCTGAATTTGTAGCCAATTTAAACAAACATTGGAGAGGAACCACTTTATGCTTTAAAGAAAAATATGCGCAATGGTTTTATAATGATTTGCAATTTCAAAAGCTCGATTGGTCTATTTTTGATTTAACGTTTATAAATTTAGGTCGAGTTGATTTATGTTACAATCGAGAATTAAAAGAAAATGATAAAGATCTACATCTTTTTTTTGAAAATTCTTATAAACAAATTAATAGCAAAAATGATAACCCAACTGCCAAAATCGGTAATAACATTTTACGAATTGGAAAACGATCAAGTTCCAATTTTTTTCGGATTTACTTGAAGTCGAACGGGAAAGAGCTTCTAACTAGAAACGTTTATAATCAGGCTATTCGACTGTTTAACCTTGAAAACTTTTATTGCGATTGGTTACTTGCTAATTTTAGAGACGTTAAAAAACCGATGGGCCAGGGAATAATTATTATCAAATAAATAAATTAGTTGAGTTTCTAAAATTCTTACAAAAAATTGAACCGATTCTTAACAATTTTTCTGATGGTGGTTTTCAAAGTTAAGTTGTATTTTCGTATCTTAAAGTCGAACGTAAAAAATGTTGACTGATACTCAAAGCAGTTTGCATTTTTTAAAAATTTCAACTAACAAATAAATATAAAATACATAGAAATGACTCGAACCATTGCTCTCAAAGAAGTGAATTTGGATAATTTAATAAAAATTAAAAAAGCATTAACCTATAAACGTCAAGAAGACGAGTATAGAAAAATCCGTTCTGATCTGGCCCTTATATTAGAAGGTCAGGAAATGAACCAGAAAGATCTACGATTAGGTTTTATTGGATGAGCGAAACAAAATAATGAACTTCTAGATTTCAATAAAGAACTAAGTCAGCAATTAGAAATAGTTGTCTAAGAATTAAATGTACTAAAAAAAGAACGCGAAGAAAAGGCTGCTCGAAAAGAAGCTCATGCGAATCGAAAACGGTTACCCAAACGTCAACCAATCACACTGGAAATTTATCGGTTACTGATCCAAGCAGCCGAAACCTAGTTATACCTCGGTAAGATTAAGAATTACTTTTTGTCTACTAATAGTAACTGGAATTCGAATCAATGAATTACTATCTTTGAAAGTTCATCAGCTTCAAACATTACTAGAATCGCATTGGATTGGGATCGATCGTTCGAAACGAGGACCTGCTAACCAGAAAGCTTTTTTAACTCGTGAAGGGAGAAAACTAGTTGATGAGAGAAAAAAAGATTTTGAATTTCTTTTCTTAATGAAAAATCCAGATTCATATATATTTACCTCTGAATCAACCTATGATCAAATGCTTAGTCGTGAAACAATTATAAGAGATGTAAATAGAGTAATGCGTTCTGTTTCCAAAAGTCTTCCTGATCAACCGAATATTACTAGTCATAGTTTTCGAGTTGGCTACATTTCTCAATTATGGAAAGACACCAAAGATATTATTTGTGAAACAGATTATCTGACATCGTAGGTTACTCAACTTCAGGTTATCTTAATCAGATGAGAGATGAAGAGCGTGGAAATCGGATCTCTAGTATATAATAAATAATACCAAAGCAAAGATACATTTCAGCACGCTTAAAGAGCCTATAAGGCCTCTTATAGGTGATAATTTATTAAATGAAGCAATTTAACTTTCAATCTGAAAAATTAATTATTGATTGGATATCTTTCAAGTTTCAACACTTAGAAAATCATACACAAACAGAAATAGCAAATTATCTTTTTAAGATTGGATTTAACTCCTATCAAGAATCTGGGAAATTGGCTAAACCAATAAAAGAATCTATTCTTATTAGTTCGAAGAATGAATGCGAAGTTCTTTTCGTAAAAGAAGCACCTTATCGGTCAGCCACCATAATTAGCTTTTCTGGGTTAAATACTAATATTTTTTATAGTCTTGCTCAAAAAGGATTCATCGATTGGGAAATCTTTTCTTCAGGAGTTCTGAGTCGGTTTGATCTTTATTTTTCCAGAAAAAATAAAAGAGAAGATAAAATCTCGGTCAGAGAATTTTTCGAAAATTGTCAAAGACAACTAAAACAAGCTAATAAAAATGTTAGTCTCGAGAAAAACTCTAAAGGTCTGATTTTAAAGCTGGGGAGCCGAAGAAGTAATAATTATTCTAGGATATATGAAACAAAAAATTCTTTAAGATTTGAGCATGAAATGAAAGGAAAATTTATTCAAAACTATCCAAATATTTTTTGTTCTATTTCGGGAAGTTATTGCCTCTTCATTATCCTTATCTAGACTGGTTAGTTATAAAATTACGACCAATGCGGAAACGACAAACTTTTCAATTAGGTTTGAACTAACACTATATGGAAACAAAGAGTTTTCAGTCATTTACTGAGCGTAAAAATTTTGTTAGCTTCCTACAATTTTTAGTTTATACTCAAAACTTGGATTTTACAAAAAATTATTTAGGATTCACTTCTTGTCGACGAGTAGTCTTTCGACTACAGGATTTTTTGAAATATCAAAAACCTACTGTCAAATCTACTAACTATTATCAATTAAAAAAGCTGATAGATTTTTTTGACGAACTTCAAGCAAACTCGCTGATCAAATTTTTTACTGATAATGCATACCGCAGTTTAGTTGCAATTCCAAAAATAAAATTAGAAAAGTCGAAACATAATTCTTGAATTGCAAAAGTTTGGATAGCAGAAGAGTTATTTCATTATTCCCACCCTTTTTTTTTACCCAATTTTTTTAAATAACAAACTACAAAAGATGAATTTGAAGTTATTCAAGTTTTCAGTTCTGTTAATATCGAAAAAATCTTTCATTCGATTAATAAAAATTTTAGAAGAATACGATTTAATAAATTCTAATTATAAAATAATTTCTAATGATATGTTTTATTATACAGAGAAATTGACCACTAATAATATTTCGGAGGGTTTTATAATTTATGAAAAACTTTCTTTTTAATATCTCTTTTCTGTTTGGTGAGTGTGTTTGGGATTTCTACGGGCTTAGAGTAATCATACAAAATTGATTAAATTTATTTCTTGAAAACGATCTACCAATCTTGCAGCGCTTTAAATCGAGGGATTTTAGAAATTTTCAGGAATTTAGGTACTTCAAAAACTGTTTATTTTGACTAATTATTCTGAAATTATATTTTTAATAATAATAACTAATAATATTTCAGAAGGTTTTGTTCTTCCAGATAATCTTTCTTTTATCGAAAAACAATAAAATACATTTATAATAGGTGTGTACTTAATAAACATAAAAGGAGATTTTAATGAATCCAAGATTAATACTAGCTGCTGGAGATATCTCGTCTTCTCCAATACTTTTTAGACGATACAGAGGTAAAACAGCGAAGGAGATTTATAGGTGTGGTAAAGGGATAGCTTTTACCGGTTCACTCGCAAAACCGATAACATACGCAGTTGCGAATATTCCTGCGGAATTAAGTAAAGGGGTGATCTACACAGCAGCTGGAAACATCGGTGAAGCTACGATAGGGTACATTTCAGGGATTGGGCTTACAAGATATTTTTATAAAGTTGTACATCCTGCTAAACTTAAGGCATATGCTCGACTTATTTATAATATCGGTTGTCTTCCAATTACATTGTATAGTAAAGGAATAGGTGGAACTTTTGATCTTTTAGGAGTTTCTAAACTAGAAAAATATTGGTTTGGGTCACCTGTTTATATTTTCGATGATAACCGACTTTGGGCAGAAAAAAATTTCACATTAGCCAACATTTTCGAAGGACTAGAAGATTAAGTTTTATTAAACAAACTCGTCTACATTTTACGGGTTTGTTTCACTTGACAAAACCCCAAGACTTGTACTTCTGTAACCAAAAGTGTTCTAACTTTGTTCGTTTAGTATTAAAACCTCTTCTAAGCCACTTTTTAAACCCATTCCAGTGTCTTTTTGGGGTAAACCCTAAATAAGTACTCAGATGTTGCATTTTAAGATGCGAATTACTTGATTTTTAATACTAAGTACACTATAGTATATTTAAAACACACTACAAAAGTTAAGGAAAAAATATGTTTCAAGAAATACCAAAAAATTGTCGGTATGGTTATATTAGAGTTAGTTCAAAATCACAAGAAGAGAATTCTTCCCTAAAATATCAGAAAAAAGAATTGTTAAAAGAAGGTGTCCCAAAAAAAAATATTCGTGCTGAAATCAGATCAGCGGCTGATTCAATTGAACAACGACGTATTTTTTACAATCTAATTGATAATGAATTAAAAGAGAATGATTTGTTATTAGTGACTAAGATTGACCGATGCAGCCGAAATACTTTAGAGTTTTTGAAATTACAGAAAAAACTTTTCGATAAATCTGTAAAATTCATCTCTTTAGACTTACCGTATTCTACCGATACAGCCGTCAATCAATTGATCGCAACTAACCTTGCTGCAATTGCTACGTTTGAGAATGAGCGTCGAAAAGAATGTCAGCGACACATTACCTAAATTGACATTTTCTAATTTCTAGGCTATGCTTGCTAGAATGGGTATTATTTGAAAATCACACTAAATTATAGTATGGTGCAATATTGGTATGTTAAGGTGTTGTTTTGCTAGAAACTTATCGTAAATTTATAGACGTGTCAATAGTAAAAATTATTTATAGAAATAAAAAACTATTAGCTAAATTTAATTATTTTATGGTATAGTATGAAGTGTATAAACATATTTAATATTATGGTATTCGGTCAAAAAATTGCTGGTGTAACTTATGATATTCTTCGAGGTGTGAACGCTACTGTGTGGGGTGGAATTGAAGGAGCAGAAAAGGTGGGTAAAATTGTCAAAACAGGCATTTCTGGAGCTGACGTCGTTATCGGAACAAGCCATGCTCTTGAAGATTTAGGCTGTAACGATAAGGTTTGCTTTACCTTAGACGTAATCGGTAGTTTGTCGAGTACTATTGGACTAGTAATAGGTAACATTCCATCTACTAAGCACTTGACTTTCATAACAGGTTCAGTGACTGTTGGTTGTCGATCGGTTAGGTATTACTGCAAAAACTATGGCACATTTTGGGGATGCACTGTTGCTGTAGGTCAAGGAGTTAAGGAAGCGATAAAATTTAGTGTGAAATCTAAATCATAAGTTTGATTCTGTTAAAATATCTGAACCAAATAAAGTGTTTTTAACAGAGTTAATTACAAAGAAACCTAAACGCAAGTGGCCAAAATAACTGGGAGAGCTTGATCAACGGTTTACAAAATTTTAAAAGAGGAATTAAATTATATTCCACACAATCGATTAGTTAAACAGGAAGAAACAGATGAAACAAAATGAATTAGCTTTTGAATCCGAAAATCTAGTTGTTGATTGGATATCTTTTAAATTTCAAGATTTAGATAACCGTACAATGGTAGAGCTAGCAAATTATCTTTTCAAGCTAGGATTTAATTCCTACCAAGAATCTGGGAAATTAGCTAAGCCAATGAAAGAATCTATTGTTGTTAGTTCAAAAAATAAAAGCGAAGTTCTTTTTGTCTTACCCCGTAACTACTATTGATCTAACTTAATTTATTTGATTCGTGATTCGTATTCCATTACTCTCAAAAAAATAAGTATGCATTAAATCCAAAATTGTAGTACAATGCAAGTTGCAAAGATAAGTGTTTTTTTAAATAAATTATTATGTTAATAATTAAAGTAAGTTCAAATCGAGTGTTTCTTGTGAATGAATATTGGATTTTGGTTCCGATAATGTTATTAATCGATATTGTAATTATCGTAAAAGTGAAGAAAAATCGTGCTAAAAAGAAGCTTGAAGCGGCTTTAAAAGCACGAGGCGGACAAGATGTAGTAGTAAACTTGGTTGAGGATTATATCGAAGTCACACATCCAAATTGTTTAGTGGGTAAAGGTCTTCGGTATGTAAATAACAAAAGATTACGAAACATTGTTCACAGTCTTTTTAAATCAAAGGCAAAAACCGGTGTTATTTACATTACGAAAACGGCTCTATGTCATTTAGTAAAAATGTATGGTCTAGGTTTCCTAGGTTTTCCAGCTTTGCCGATTCCAATCCCTGATTTTATCGAAATTTCAAATTGGCTTCTATTAGGAAAAAAAATTGTTTCCATTACATGCTTGGGAATATCACTCCCCATGTTAATTTTAGCTCAAGGATACACAACTGCTATTCTTATTGGGGGTTTTGCAATAGTTATGATGTTCAATCTAGAGGACCCTGGGTTTTTAATAATATCAAGTGAACCCGTTTTGATCCCTGTTAGCCTTATTAGGCGTCGAATAGCTGATCAGCCTGAGCTTGTAAGTGTTGATCTCGAATTTGTTAGCACTAAAAAAATAATGATGCCAGAATTTTCTGGATCATATCAATGCTTATTACCGGTTCAAATAATGTTTAATTCAAAATGCAGTTTACGTCCCAGTGAAATTGTTGATGTCATTTCGAATGCAAATGTAGATGTACCTCTTGATTACTATGAGGTAGTTAACATGGAAGATATCACGAAATTAAAATTAGTCAAATTCAGCGATCAATTTGAGGTCACACCAAACTCAAACTCAAAACCAATAGCTAATGATAGTCTCCGAGGTACTAAGCATTTTAGAAACAGAGCTAAAACCTCTAAATTTTTACAAAAATTTGGGGATACTGGAGTTATTTTAGACAGTGAAGAGTGGGATGTTACTACTCCTGCTTCAGAAGATGGAATTATAATTCGGAATAAAGAATTATAAAACCTGACCGAGTTTAGGGCCATCTCCCAGCTTATACACGTTCAAAAAAATACACACGTATCTTTTTTTTCGTGGAGGCAGTGAAAACGATATTTGCTTGGCAGATGAGACGTTCTTTGAAATAATGACGGAAGAAATTTCCGGGAAGTCTTCTAGACTAAGTACTAAAGAATTACGAAGGTTGCTCACGGATAAGAAATTAAAGTTAACCCCAGAACAGAAATTAGTAAAATCTGTTCTCAAAGAGGTAAATTTATCACGAAATATATCCGCAGAAGATTTTAAAAATGCCCAAGAGATGTACGACTTTCGAAGGAGCTATAAAAATTATCTTCGAATCAAACGATTTATCCCATTAAGTTTGGTGGCTCCATTCACAGGCAGTGAGTTGTCTAAAATGGCATACGCTGCTGTACTTGGATCCAAATCCATTTCGTTAACATTTCCAGGGCTTATTGGGTATTTCCTTACCCGCGTTTTATTTCTTTCATATGTCGGCATTTTACGTGCCAGACAAGTTTAAGCCTGCTTGTCAGTTTTGTAAATATTCATTAGAGGTTCCAGTTTGGATAGCCGCAGCAATTACAAACAAATTGCTATCTAATTTCGAAGAAAGAATACTTGGAGATGAAGTGCCGTTAGATATTCTAGCTACAGGTGGAAGCATACCACAAGATCTTGGAAATATAAAGAAACTCGGCGAATTGCTAGATGAAATGTCCAATTTCGGCAAAAAAACATTCTGAGGATTTTTTAGCTGATACTTTCGATTGCAGAAGTACGTTGGTGGATCAGTCAAGTAAAAAACGACATTTATTGGGCTGCCTGGGACTCGAACCCAGAACTATTCGGTTAAAAGCCGAGTACTCTACCATTGAGTTAGCAACCCTGATAACATAGTAACACGAAAACGTAAAAATATTAAAGTGTTTATTCGGATTATTTATTATATAATCAAAATATTATAATAATAATAAAATAATATTTTTACTTTATTAATTTTAAAGTAAAATTACAAATAACATTATTGGTTATTTTATTACTTAAAATTTTATTAAAAATTGATAAATAAGGATTTTAAAAATGATTAATTGGCAAATTATAGGGCAATTATTAGCGACAGGCGTTATTATGTTATCTGGTCCAGCAGTAATTGTTTTATTAGCTTTAAAAAAAGGTAATCTTTAATCTCGTATACATTTCAATTGGATCATCTATATAAAAATTTTTCAAAAATATTTATGATAACTGCTTTAACAGCTTTATTAGTTTTAATTTCATTAGGTTTAGTTGTAACAGTTCCAGTAGCTTTAGCTACACCAGGTGAATGGGAAAGTTCAAAAGGTAATTTTAACAAAGTTTTCCAAGCTTGGGTAAGCCTTGTTATTGTAATTGCTGCTGCTGATGGTATTGCATCATCAATCTAAATATTTAGAAATTATAGTTTGAACTATAATTTCTAAATATTTAAAGTATTGACAGGTTCAATAAATTTTTCTATAGTTGTGTTAACGTTTAGCAATACTTTACTGTTAACTTTTAGTGTGCTAGCGGGCATAGCTCAGTGGTAGAGCGCAACCTTGCCAAGGTTGATGTCGCGCGTTCGAATCGCGTTGCCCGCTTAAAACTTTTGTATACTATTAAGAAATTTTATAAATGCCCCCATCGTCTAGAGGCCTAGGACAGCTCCCTTTCACGGAGCAGACAGGGATTCGAATTCCCTTGGGGGTATACGATTTTTTAAATCAAATATTTTATCTTTTATCTATTAAGTATAATCTTAAAATTAAATGTAAGACTTGACAAATGACTGCTTTAAAGATGATGATAGAAATATTTTTAAAAGGTCTTTATTTTGATGTACAAATTTTGTAACATCAATTTGTACAATAGTAAAATATTAAAACTTTTAATACAAGATATTAATAAAACGAATTTATGTTATATTTCTTTAGACTTTTACTTCTTTTAATTAACATTGATCAAGAGACTGTCTTAAATTGGTTTGGAGTTGAAAATCCGAATAATCAAAATATTTTTTCCCAAGCATTAGAAGGTGATAATGTTAATCTTTTAAATATTAAAGTTGAACCTGCATCTCCTGTATCTTTAGAAACTTTAAGATTAATTGTCGAAGGATTATGGCAAAGAGTTCAAGATGGATTAACTTTAGCAGATATTGAAAATATTCTCTTTTTTATTATTTTTGTCCGCTTTATAATTCTAGCAATACGATATAATTTAAAGACTTCGTTCTATATTACGTGTATTGGACTTTTTGCTGGTTATTTATGGTATAGACACTTAATTGATCTTATTTCTATGTATCGAAGTATTTTAATCAAACTTCCTTACTTACACAAACTAGGAGTTGATGCAGTTCAATTACGTGCAATGAGTCGTCAAATGGTTTTGACAGATTTAAAACTAGGAGATAATGTTCATTGGTATAATCCAGGTCAGTTAATATATTATGCATTTACAAAAGGAATAGTTGATATGGATCCAGAAACTGGACTTAGATATTATGTTGATCCAATTTCAATGGGAATTTCAAATTTAAAAAATTCTGATAAAGCTAATATATTACCTATTTACTATAAAATATATAATAAGATTATTCCACAAATATTTGAGGCATGTAGTAAATTCTGGACTCAACTTTCAGGAATCGCCGCTTATGCCGTAATTACCAGAATTGGAAAAAGATATTGTCCATATTTAGTTCGATGGCATTGGACTTTTCTTTTAATAATAGGATTTATTGAACAAATTCTGGTTTATTTTGTATACCGTGTTTCTTATTTCCAAGCAGCTGTATTAATTCCTCAAACACAAATTTCAAACAACTATATCGATCAAAATTTAATATTACAAGTTAATCTTTTAAATGGATTGATTGCATTTATTATTTCCCTTCATCTTGGTTTAATATTCTTTGGCTTATTTCATGCGATTTGGGGACAATATTTTTATTTTCCATTTCTTGTGGAAAATACTGAACTTCATATTGGGCCGCGTCCAAAAAATAGTATTTACAGCGGCGGAAATACTCTATGGCAAGATGAAAAAGAAAAAAATGTTCAACGTTTTTTCCCCAAATTTTGGTATGGTTGGTTTGGAAGTGGAGCAAGTCAAAGTTGGAATGTTCTAAGTCCATTCAAAAATTTTGTAACAAGCATTATTACAAAGTTAAGAGAACAATTTCGAAAGTAAAAAAAATAAAATTGAATAGTTTTAATTACTGTTATTTTAAACAGTAATTAAAACAAATTTCTAATAATATTATTTAGTTTATGTTTATAATGATGAACCTAAACCTGAATATGAACCGTAGAAAAATAAAGAAAGCATTGTAATTGCTGCTAAGCCACCTACTAAACCTACAAGCCATAAAGGAATTCTACCCGTATTTGCCATAAAAAAAAGCTCCTAGTATATAAATATTAATTGAAAAAATAACTTGAGAATAGTACTGCTAAAACAAAAATTAATAGAAGTCCCCAATAAAGAGAAGTTCGGTTTAATTCTACTGCTTGTTTATTTGGATTTGGACCTGTCATAAAAAAATTACCTCGTATATATCTTATATATTAATTTATCGTTGAATGAATTGCATCGCAGTAATTCCACCTAAAAAGAATACTGTTGGTACTGCTAATCCATGAACTGCTAACCAACGGAAAGTAAAAATTGGATAAGCTACAGGTTGATTAATATTTTTTGCCATTGTTTTTTCCTTGAAATTATAAACCTTTAGTTAAATCTTCTAATTCTTGTTTCGCACTGAATCGATCATTTACAAGTGGAATTTGTTGACGATCTTGCGTAAAGTATTCATTTGGACGTGGAGTTCCAAATACATCATATGCTAGCCCAGTACTAACAAATAACCATCCTGCTACAAAAAGTGATGGAATTGTAATACTATGAATAATCCAATAACGTACACTAGTAATAATATCCGAAAACGGGCGTTCGCCTGTAGATCCACCAGACATACTATATATATTCCTCTATAAAAAAAGATTGTTGCTCATTCTAATATATGAAGTAAAAGCGGGCAGGGGGAATCGAACCCCCATCATTAGCTTGGAAGGCTAAGGTTTTACCACTAAACTATGCCCGCACAATTTAATTATAGAATTATGCGGGTATAAAAAGCAATAAAATCTTATAAATTTTCTAATTTTAAATCAAGAAATTTTGCTAAACTAGCGGCTTCCTCTTCTAAGTTTGAAATTGAAGTTGGTTCTTGAACAGGCGTTAAAGGTATTTTTCGTTCATCTTTTAAGCATAAATAAATACTTCGAGTTGGATTTAATCCTTCTGTGATTTTTATACCAATTGCTCGAATATTTAATAAAGGATAAGTTAGAAGAATTTCACGGTTTTTACCTGGAAATCCTTTTCGAACAATTTTTACAAGGTTTTCCACCCTATTATATTCATTGTATCCACTTCCAATATCTAAAAGTACTGTAATTATTATATAGATACTGATTCCAAAACTTAAGGTTCCGTAAAACATCATTACTAAACCTTGAGGGATGAAAACTAATTCTGTTGGATTGGCAAAAGGTAATAAATTAATTTTTAAATAACTAGATATTCCAGCTAATAAAAAACCTATTCCTCCTAAAAATAAAAAGAATGACCAGAAATAATTACTAAAACGTCTTGATCCAACAATTTTATCTTGACGAATTTCGTTTTCCATTTTATCCAGTCTCGTAAAATTAAATTAATTTAATTGATTTTAGTCCTAAAAATAACCCAGATGTAAGGGCAAAGCAGAATCCTACTAATAAAAAATAATCTATAGCAATTGTCATAAAATCTTTCTTATTCTATCAAAATGAAGTTTATAAAAATTTTTCTGTATATTAATATATATTATATAGTAATCTATATAAAAATTTTGGTTGGTAAAAATTTTCGTCAAATTTGCACTATCCTTATATTTAATTAAATTAAAAAATTTTATTATTAATTTAACTAATTTTTAAATTAACTTTATGGCTAATTTTATTAAACCTTATAATGATGATCCATTTGTGGGTCATTTAGCAACTCCAATAACATCATCTGCAGTGACACGAGCAATTTTACAAAACCTACCAGCATATCGATTTGGTTTAACACCATTATTACGTGGTCTAGAAATTGGTTTAGCACATGGTTATTTTTTAATCGGTCCATTTGTTAAATTAGGTCCTCTACGTGATTCAGATATTGCATTATTTGCTGGTTTCCTTTCAACAATTGGTCTAATTATTATTTTAACATTAGGTTTAACCATTTATGGTGTAGCTGCTTTTGGCCAAGAAAAATCACAAGGTTCAGATAATGATCTACAAACAAAAAAAGCTTGGGATCAATTTAAAGGTGGATTCTTCGTTGGAGCATGTGGAAGTGCAGGATTTGCATTCATTTGTCTTTCAAGTATCCCAACCTTTACAATAAATTAATTATTCACTATCATAAACATATAAAACCAGTTAATTAATAACTGGTTTTATATATATAAATTTATTTATTAAACTAGCTACATTGATCGCTATGAATACATCTCCAATTAACTTACAAGAAGAGTACGCTAAAACAGAAATTGCCAAGATTTTAAACTTATTAGACGAAGAATTAGTTGGATTAGCACCAGTAAAAGCTCGTATTAGAGAAGTTGCTGCTTTATTATTAATTGATAAATTAAGAAGAAATTTAGGTATTACGTCAGCAAATCCAGGTTTACACATGTCTTTTACTGGTAGTCCCGGAACTGGGAAAACAACTGTCGGTTTAAAAATGGCTGATATTTTATATCAATTAGGATATATTAAAAAAGGTCATCTTTTAACAGTTACACGTGATGATTTAGTAGGTCAATATATTGGTCATACAGCACCAAAAACAAAAGAAGTTCTTAAAAAAGCAATGGGTGGAGTTTTATTTATTGATGAAGCTTACTACTTATACAAACCTGATAACGAAAGAGATTATGGAGCGGAAGCGATCGAAATCTTATTACAAGTTATGGAAAATCAACGTGATGATTTAGTTGTTATTTTAGCTGGTTATAAAGAACCAATGGATAAGTTCTATGAATCAAATCCAGGTCTATCTTCACGTATTGCAAATCATATTGATTTCCCTGATTATACAACTGAAGAATTATTACAAATTGCGAAAATCATGTTAGACGAGCAACAATATCAACTAACACCACAAGCTGAAGTTGCTTTAGGACAATACATTTCAAAACGAAAAGAAAAGCCATTATTTGCGAATGCTCGAAGTGTAAAAAATGCTTTAGATCGAGCAAGAATGCGTCAAGCAAATCGAATCTTTGATAGTCGTGGTCAAGTATTAACGAAAAAAGAATTAGTTAATCTTGAAGCGGAAGATATTTTACAAAGTTCAGTTTTTAATTAAAGAAGATTTTATTATATGAGTCTACTTATCATTGGAGGAACTGGAACATTAGGTCGTCAAGTTGTTTTACAAGCTTTAACTAAAGGGTATCAAGTACGTTGTTTAGTTCGTAATTTTAGAAAAGCTAGTTTTTTAAAAGAATGGGGTGTGGAATTAGTTTACGGTGATTTAACTCGTCCCGAAACAATACCACCTTGTTTAAAAGGAATTACTGCTATTATTGATGCTGCTACAAGTCGACCCAATGAATTAGATTCTTTAAAAAAAGTTGATTGGGATGGAAAAGTATGCTTAATTGAAGCAGCAGAAGCTGCTAACATTAAGCATTTTATTTTCTTTTCTGCTCAAAATGTAGAACAATTTGAAAATATCCCATTGATGAAACTAAAATATGGGATCGAACAGAAATTAAAAGAATCAAATATTCCACACACTATTTTTCGATTAACTGGTTTTTATCAAGGTTTAATTGAGCAATATGCAATACCAATCTTGGAAAATTTACCCATTTGGGTAACAAATGAAAATACACATATTTCATATATGGATACCCAAGATATTGCAAAATTCTGTTTACGAGCATTGCAAATTCCTCAAACAGTGAATCAAACTTTCTTTTTGAGCGGATTAAAAGGCTGGGTTTCATCGGAAATTATTAGTCTTTGTGAACAATTAGCAGGGCAGACAGCGAAAGTCCAACGTGTTCCTTTAATTGTTTTAAAATTAATTAGTAATTTCTTTGGATTTTTTGAATGGGGTCAAAATATAAGCGATCGACTAGCATTCGTTGAGATTTTAAATACTGAAAATAATTTTTCAAAGTCGACATTCGATTTATACAAAATGTTTAAAGTGGATTCAGAAGAAATCATTCAATTAGACGATTACTTTTTGGAGTACTTTATTCGTTTATTAAAACGTTTACGTGATATTAATTTTGAAGATGTTCAAAAACAAAAAAATCTAATAATCTAAATCTATGAGTGATACAAATTATTTTTCAGGTATAGTTAAAGTTTTGGAAAATCCAATACAAACTTTTTTTAATGATAAAATTTCAGTTACAAAATTTCGTGTTGAAATTCCCCAAATGCGTAAAAATAGAATAGTTACTTTAGTTTTTTGGGGCAATTTAGCAAGTGAAGTTAAAAATTATTATCAAATAAATGATTACATTTTAATTGAAGGTTATCTTTCAATTCGAAATAAAAAAAATATAAATTTAATAACTAAAAATTCTAAACAGATTACGATAACAGTTTTAAAAGTTTATCCTTTTCTTTTAAAATCGAATCCTAGTATTAGTAAAGTTTAGAACTATTCATTATATAGAATTTCTATTTAATTAAATAATTCAAAATTACTTTATTTTAGTATAATTAATATTATAAAAAGTAACTTTTAAGAAAAATTAAATGCTAACTTTAAAAATTTTGGTTTACACAACAGTTATCTTTTTTGTTTCTTTATTTATTTTTGGGCTTCTTTCAGGTGACCCGTCACGAAACCCAAATCGTAAAGATTTCGAATAATTTACAATTCCTTCTAAACTTCAGAAAATATTTAAAACAAAAATTTTCTGAAGTTTAGAAGGATCTTTATTTAGAAAAATTTACTCTATTCTATGATGTTAATAGCCTTCGAGCATTTTAGAAGAATTCTAAAATAAAAATTGCATTTAGATTAGTGTATTTATTTTTTTTTAAAGGGTAGGATATACTACGAAATATCTCATTCTTCTTGGATTGGGTGTTGCGGTTGGTTGCTCGGCTTTTCGAAGTACTAGCTTAGTCAATTTTTTAATTAATATTAAAAAACTAAATCGATTTTATTTTTTTGTTTATTATTTTTCGTAATAATACTTTATCATCTTTTTATTGGAATTTTTTGGACGTTTCCAATAACTTCTTGATATACGTCTTCTGGATCGGCAAGACATTCCGGGAATTTTTTTATAAACTCACTAAAATGTTGCACGCGCTCTCGAACTTCTGTGCTTTTAATTGCTTCTCTCAACCTATAACGTTCTAGCAATGAAAGTGGCTGTTCAGTGTAGAGTAAAGGTACTTCAGAGCCCATATTTTTCATCTCCAACATTAGTTGCTGATTGTGAAAATTTTCTGCAGCTTTACAGATAAATTTGCATTTTTCATAAGGATCCGGTACATCTTCGATGCCACGACCAAATAAAATTGCTATTGGTAATGCAGCACTCACCAATGGATTTGCCGATATTATTCCAATAATAAAGCCGCCCACCGTTGATGGTAAGGCGATTAAAACAACGTGTGTGTAGCTCAACGTTCCTCCGGCCCCGATGCAAAGACCGGTGCTGATAGCTAATAATCGATTGAGAATAAATAAAATATCTCGCAATAACCTCAATTTTTTCTGGTTTTTTCTAGCATTAACTATAGCGATTATAATTCGTGTTAGTTTTTTACTTCGTATTATCAGCGAAAATGTTTTTATTGTATCACCTCCTCTCATTAACGGTAATTTCAAAGGAGTATTTTCTTCTGAAAATATATTTATTGGAGAGTCTCGTTTCAGTTGATCAACGATTAGATCTTCATTCGTGGCTCTACTTTTTCTGCAACTTTTGTATTTTTTGAACCCGAATGCTATAATAGAGCTTGTAGAAAATGATAGGCATAAAATATCAATTCCATCCAGTAAAATAATCCCAGTGTGCAACCTCTTCATTTTTATTTATTAATTTTAATATATTTTATACATCGTATATATAAATATCGAATTAAACAAGTTTTTTTTATTTTTTTAAACTATATTAATAGATACAGTAGTAATTTTAGTTCTTTGAAATTTTTTACCAAATAATTAATTTTAAATTTTAGTTTAATAATGAAACGTTTTAACTTAATCGCTTTATTTTTTGCAGTATTATTAGCTTTTACGCCAGATCCAGCTTTAGCGGATATTGGAGGATTAACGAAATGTAGTGAATCTCCAGCTTTCGCTAAAAGATTAAAAACAAGTGTAAGAAAATTAGAATCAAGAATGGCGCAATATGAAGCAGATTCACCTCCAGCTTTAGCGTTACAACAACAAATTGATCGAACAAACGCACGATTTGATAAATATGGTCGTTCAGACTTATTATGTGGAGCAGATGGTTTGCCCCATTTAATTGCTGATGGACGATGGAGCCATGCTGCTGAATTTATTCTTCCAGGGTTTGGATTTATCTATATTTCAGGTTGGATTGGTTGGGTCGGCCGTAAATACGTACGTGCTGTAAGTACAACGAAAAATCCTACGGAAAGTGAGATTATTATTAATGTACCATTAGCTTTAAAAATCATGACTACTGGATACATTTGGCCAATTTCTGCATGGCAAGAATTAATCAGTGGGGACTTAGTAGCGCCAAAAGATGAAATAACAGTATCACCACGTTAAGCTTTCAATTACATATACGTTACGTATCTTTTAAGAATATTAAATTATTTACCTTAAATTTTTATGGAAGATCTTCAAAAATATTTATCAACGGCTCCGGTTCTTTTAACAATCTGGATGACATTTACAGCAGGTTTTATTATTGAAATTAATCGTTTCTTCCCAGATATGTTGGGATTATACTTTTAAACTTTTATTTTAAATAATAAGAATTTAATTTTCAATCAGAAATTTAATAATTTTTTCTGATTGAAAAGCAGGAATTAATTTTTCTTATTTTATATTTAATCATCACTTACTAATTTGCCTAAAAGAAATATTTAAAAAATAAAAAAACTTCATGAAATTTTCCTGAAAAAATGTATAATTGTAATTTGAAAACTCATAATTAACAGATACATAATTAATTATCGCTCTTTATTCGTTTATGAGTGTTTCATAGATTTTCGTCTCCCAACAAGGAGAAATATTAATGGCAATAAGCTCAACCGACCGTCGTGCAAAAAATGTTCAAGTTTTTGTTGAGAAAGACGCAGTCGAAACTAGTTTCGCTAAATGGGCACAACCGGGTCATTTTTCGCGAACTTTAGCAAAAGGTCCAAAAACAACTACATGGATTTGGAATTTGCACGCGGATGCTCATGATTTTGATAGCCAAACTAGTTCTTTAGAAGAAGTTTCTCGTAAAATTTTCAGCGCACACTTTGGACAATTAGCAATTATCTTCCTATGGATTAGCGGTATGCATTTCCATGGAGCATATTTTTCTAATTATTCGGCTTGGTTAAATGATCCAATTAATATCAAACAAAGTTCACAAGTTGTTTGGCCAATCGTTGGTCAAGAAATTTTGAATGGTGATGTAGGTGGAAATTTCCAAGGTGTTCAAACAACTTCTGGTTGGTTCCAAATGTGGCGTGCAGAAGGAATCACTAGTGAAGTTGAATTATACTGGATTGCAATTGGTGGTCTAGCAATGTCAGCTATAATGTTATTTGCTGGTTGGTTCCACTACCATAAAGCAGCACCGAAATTAGAATGGTTCCAAAATGCTGAATCAATGATGAACCATCATTTAGCTGGTTTATTAGGATTAGGATGTTTATCTTGGTCAGGTCATCAAATCCATATTGCATTACCTATTAATAAATTATTAGATGCAGGGGTTGCACCTCAAGAAATCCCATTACCTCATGAATTTTTAATTAACCGTGAGTTAATGAGTCAATTATATCCAAGTTTCTCAAAAGGATTAGCACCATTTTTTGGTGGAAATTGGGGTGAATATTCAGATTTCTTAACATTTAAAGGTGGTTTAAATCCTGTTACTGGAGGTTTATGGTTAAGTGATATCGCTCACCATCATTTAGCTTTAGCAGTTTTATTCATTTTTGCTGGTCACATGTACCGCACTAACTGGGGTATTGGCCACAGTATGAAAGAAATCTTAGAAGCTCACAAAGGACCATTCACAGGAGAAGGTCATAAAGGATTATATGAGATCTTAACAACATCATGGCACGCTCAATTAGCAATTAACTTAGCTATGATGGGATCGTTAAGTATTATTGTGGCACACCATATGTATGCAATGCCTCCATACCCGTACATTGCGACTGATTACGCAACACAACTTTCTTTATTCACGCATCACATGTGGATTGGTGGATTCTGTGTTGTTGGTGGTGCTGCTCATGGTGCAATTTTCATGGTTCGTGACTACACACCAGCTAATAATTATAATAATTTATTAGATCGTGTTTTACGTCATCGTGATGCGATTATCTCTCATTTAAATTGGGTTTGTATTTTCTTAGGCTGTCATGCATTTGGATTCTACATTCACAACGATACAATGCGCGCGTTAGGTCGTCCGCAAGATATGTTCTCAGATAAAGCAATTCAATTGCAACCAATCTTTGCACAATGGATTCAAAATATTCATCTATTAGCACCTGGAACAACTGCTCCAAATGCTTTAGCTACAACAAGTTACGCGTTTGGTGGTGAAGTTGTAGAAGTAGGTGGTAAAATTGCAATGATGCCTATTAAATTAGGTACTGCAGATTTTATGGTTCACCATATTCATGCATTTACAATTCATGTAACGGTTTTAATTTTATTAAAAGGTGTATTATATGCACGTAGTTCAAAATTAATTCCGGACAAAGCAAACTTAGGTTTCCGTTTCCCTTGTGATGGACCGGGTCGTGGTGGTACATGTCAAAGTTCAAGCTGGGATCACGTATTCTTAGGTTTATTCTGGATGTATAACTCAATTTCTGTAGTAATTTTCCACTTCAGTTGGAAGATGCAATCAGATGTTTGGGGAACAATCTCACCTGATGGTAGTATTTCACATATTACAGGTGGTAACTTTGCGAAAAGTGCCATTACAATTAATGGATGGTTACGTGACTTCTTATGGTCACAAGCTTCACAGGTAATTCAGTCGTATGGATCAGCTTCATCAGCATACGGTTTAATTTTCTTAGGAGCTCACTTTATTTGGGCATTTAGCTTAATGTTCTTATTCAGCGGTCGTGGATACTGGCAAGAGTTAATTGAGTCAATCGTTTGGGCACATAATAAATTAAACTTTGCTCCAGCAATTCAACCACGCGCATTAAGTATTACTCAAGGTCGGGCCGTTGGTTTAGCTCATTATTTACTTGGTGGTATTGGAACGACTTGGTCATTCTTCTTAGCACGTGCAATATCAATCAGTTAAAAAAATTGAGCAAAATTTAATCCACTCGTCTTGAATAAAACAATAATTAATATTTTTATTCATAACTAAAATTTATATAAATAAGGTAGTTAATAATTATGGCAACTAAATTCCCAAAATTTAGCCAAGCCCTAGCACAAGATCCAGCAACAAGAAGAATTTGGTATGGTATCGCAACTGCTCATGATTTAGAAGCACATGATGGTATGACTGAAGAAAATTTATACCAAAAGATCTTTGCTTCACACTTCGGTCATTTAGCAGTTATTTTCTTATGGACTTCTGGAAATCTTTTCCATGTTGCTTGGCAAGGAAATTTTGAAAAATGGGTAGGCAATCCTTTAAAGGTAAAACCAATTGCGCATGCAATCTGGGATCCACATTTCGGAGAGTCTGCATTAAAAGCATTTAGTAAAGGTAATACATATCCTGTTAATATTGCATATTCAGGTGTATATCAATGGTGGTATACAATTGGATTCCGAACTAATCCAGAGTTATACGCAGGTTCAATTGGATTATTATTATTCTCATGTGTTTTATTATTCGCTGGTTGGTTACATTTACAACCGAAATTCCGTCCAAGTTTATCTTGGTTTAAGAATAATGAATCGCGATTAAATCACCATTTATCCGGATTATTTGGTGTTAGTTCTTTAGCTTGGACTGGTCACTTAGTTCATATAGCAATTCCAGCATCACGTGGTGTTCATGTTGGTTGGGATAACTTCTTAACTACTCCACCACATCCAGCTGGTTTAACTCCATTTTTCAAGGGAAATTGGACAGCATATGCAGAAAATCCAGATAGTGCTTCTCATATTTATGGAACAGCTGAAGGAGCAGGAACAGCAATCTTAACATTCTTAGGTGGCTTCCATCCACAATCACAATCTTTATGGTTAAGTGATATTGCACATCATCAATTAGCAATTGCAGTTGTATTCATAGTTGCTGGTCATATGTATCGAACAAACTTCGGTATTGGTCATAACATGAAAGAAATTTTAGATGCCCACCGTCCTCCAGGAGGTCGATTAGGTGCTGGCCACGTTGGATTATTTGAAACGATTACAAACTCGTTACATATGCAATTAGGTTTAGCTTTAGCATCTTTAGGTGTTGCTACATCTTTAGCGGCTCAGCATATCTATGCATTAACTCCATATGCATTCTTATCAAAAGATTTTACAACTGAAGCAGCTTTATTTACACACCATCAATATATTGCTGGTTTCTTAATGGTTGGTGCTTTTGCCCACGGAGCTATTTTCTTTGTACGTGATTATGATCCAGAATTAAATAAGAATAATGTTTTAGCAAGAATGTTAGAACATAAGGAAGCTATTATCTCACATTTAAGTTGGGTATCGTTATTCTTAGGCTTCCATACATTAGGTTTATATATTCATAATGATACTGTTGTTGCATTTGGTCAACCAGAAAAGCAAATTTTATTTGAACCAGTATTTGCTGAATATATCCAAGCTGCATCTGGAAAAGCAGTTTATGAATTTAATGTATTATTATCATCTTCAACTAGTCCAGCGACGGTTGCAGGTAATCAAGTTTGGTTACCAGGCTGGTTAGAGGCTATTAATAATAATAAGAATGATTTATTCTTAACAATTGGTCCTGGTGATTTCTTAGTTCACCATGCTATTGCGTTAGGATTACATACAACAACTTTAATCCTTGTAAAAGGTGCTTTAGATGCTCGAGGATCAAAACTAATGCCAGATAAAAAAGATTTTGGTTACAGTTTCCCTTGTGATGGTCCAGGTCGTGGTGGTACATGTGATATCTCAGCTTGGGACGCATTCTATTTAGCAATGTTCTGGATGTTAAATACAATTGGATGGGTAACATTTTATTGGCATTGGAAACATATGACAATTTGGGGTGGTAACCCAGGTCAATTTAATGAATCATCTAATTATATCATGGGTTGGTTACGAGACTATTTATGGTTAAATTCATCACCATTAATTAATGGTTATAACCCATTTGGTATGAATAATTTATCTGTTTGGGCATGGATGTTCTTATTTGGGCACTTAATTTGGGCGACAGGATTTATGTTCTTAATCTCATGGCGTGGTTATTGGCAAGAATTAATTGAAACATTAGTGTGGGCTCACGAGCGTACACCACTTGCTAACTTAATCCGTTGGCGCGACAAACCAGTAGCATTATCGATTGTTCAAGCCCGTTTAGTTGGTTTAGTACATTTCGCTGTCGGTTATATTTTAACTTATGCAGCATTTTTAATTGCCTCAACTTCAGGTAAATTTGCATAACAATCCTATCTAATTCTAAGAATATTTAGTACTAAATATTCTTAGAATTAGGCGCAAAACAAGAATTAATTTAAAAATACAACTTTCTATCACAAACTTAAATTAAAAGGTGTGAGAAATAACTTCAAACATATATTAGCTCAAGTAAAAAAATGTCCGATACTCTTAAACGTTTACAAGAAATTGTTGGAGAGCAATTAGCAATTGAACCAGAAAAGGTAAAACCTAATGCTGATTTTGTAAAAGAATTAGGCGCGGATTCATTAGATGTTATAGAATTAGTTATGGCAATCGAGTATGAATTTGATATTGATATCGAAGATCAATATGCTAGTAAAATTACAACTGTTCAAGATGCTTTGAACTATATCGAAAAAAAACTAAATCAATAAAAAGCAAACAAAAAAGGTCCATTTTTAACTTTTAATTTAACAACTCTACTATTTGAGTAGCATTGGTTATATTTCCAATGTGTAACGTATACTTACCTAAACAATTAAAGGCACAAACACCAAAAGCTCCGGCTCCGCCAAATACTATCATTTCAAGTGCACTACTTGCCAGTTTTAAACCTGAACAAGTAGTTCCAGTCGTTTCTAATATACAACTAAATAAACATATTTATAGAGATCAACTGATTGAAATTGTCTTAGATTTAGGAAGACGACCAGAAGCTCGTTTCATTCACGGTCCCGAATATTTATCACAGAAAATTATTTCATGGCAAGATATCGA
>Ga0307489_10000031_pt1 | contig 72428 bp, 74 predicted proteins | sample SB12metaG_FD_202247 | JGI IMG/M metagenome (GOLD analysis project Ga0307489, IMG submission 202247) | Sea-ice brine microbial communities from Beaufort Sea near Barrow, Alaska, United States - SB 1.2 | ecosystem: Environmental > Aquatic > Marine > Coastal | place: USA: Alaska | collected... | reverse complement strand
GGCTCAACAACAAATCCTGTTTCGTCTTTCTTTGCAAGACCTTTCTCGACTAATCCGACAACCACGCCCTTGGGATCTTTAAACCGCAAATCGTTCTCATCTCCATTCACAACGGGGGAGCCAAGATAAGTTTTAGGAAGAGAACCACGGAAAACGACGGCGACGTTGCCGCCTAGCGAAAGAATCTTTTTTATTCTGTCATCGCTAGTCTCTTCACTGCGGGAGAATGTTAGATGATAGTTGTCAGGCATTTTACCATCAAGCCAAGCTCTCATTCTATAAAAGCCCTTGGTGTAATCATAAAAATTTACCTCTGGGAACTCTTCCATGACGTTTATTTTATCAGCCCTATGCTTTCGGATATTCTCCCAAGGAATGTCGCTTGTGAGGTTAAGGCGGAAACAAGGAGTAAGACTTTTCTTCGCCGCGCTTTTGATAGCCTTGCCGATTTCAATCCTGAGATCCGACATGAAAGCGAAGTTATCCTTAAAGAATCTTTGCGTTTTCGCGATCCTAGCGGTTTGGACGTTGGACATACAACCGCGACCGGCAGTATCCAAACACGCTGCACGGCATCCCGCGCTTGACCATTGACAGACGTTGAATCCTGATTTAGCAGCAGGGGATAGATGGAGTCCGAACGTGCGGAATCCAACCTTTTCGCCCTTGAGTGTTTTGGCATTGCCTTGATTTAGTAATTTCATCGTGTTTTTTTTATATTAAAAATTTACCACCAGCAAGAATAAAAGACTTTTTCTCCATTATTAATGGCCTTGAGACCGGCCTTGGTAAAGTCGAGATCCTTCTCTTTGCGCCAATCATCTTGGCTACTGTCAGGACCGTAAAAGAAACCTTGCGTTTCTGGCAAATCGCCAGCTTCGACGACTGACCGGAGAATCTTTAAATCCTCGGCAGTCAATTCCATGGGCTCACCATTCAATTCACTTTCTGGCTTCCCAGTTTTAATCGCCCAGAGTTTTTCCATCCACCCTTGCAAGGCGTTGTGCTTCCTCCAATCACAGATTTCAAAATCTTCTCCATTGGAGTCCCGACTGTTTGCGTATTGATCTAATCCCATAACGAAAGTATTCTGACAGGATTTTCAACTCGGACAAGCCTTTTTTAATGATTATTAATTATTTTTTAGTGCTTGACTTATGCGGATTAAACACTAAGCAGAAAACCTTCCTAACTCACTGAGTGATAGCTAGTTACGGGGTGCGGCGGGGGCGCGGCCCCTAACTCATTGATACTCAACGACTTACAGCGATTTTATTTTATTTTATTAACAAAAGAAAAACCCCGCCCCCCATGCAGAGGGGACGGGGCTTGCTATGTCAAGGAAATTTAAGCGGGAAGCACTAGGGCCGAATTTTTATCTGCCTCAGTAATCAAGGAAGGATTCGCGACCCTGTCAAGAATATTTTGAGCCTCCATTGTCATGCGTGGAAGGTGCATGACATTGTTAGCGGTTAGACCTTTGTAAGACTCTGTGATAGCATTAAAGATATTCCAAAGTGTTCCACGGTATTCGTGGAAGGCTCCTTTAGTGCCATCCACATCGACACCGCCATTCTGAACAAGGTCGAAGAACTCACCAATCTTGGTCGGCTTGACGAGACCAGCCTTGAGGAGCTTATTGATTACCTCGACCTCATTAGCCTCAGTATTTTTGTAAGCATCAATGCGCTTTCCTTCATTGTCCCAAGTCTGCTGGATGGACTGGATCGCGTTGTTCATGATAAGCGGGAGATCTGCAAAGATGTTACGGGTGTGCTTACGCGACAAGGTGATATCAGAAGAGAAGCAAAGGTTTTCACACACAAGCATCGAAGAACCAACCGCGACAGAACTAGAGAACTTCTGATTGTGAGAGTTCCGAAGACCAAAGACAAGCTCGCGGTCGGTATTGTCGAAGTCTGATTTGCGAATGGCGAAACCAGAAAAGCAATTCATGCCTTTCTCGGAAAGCCCGTGCTCCTCTTGTGCAACATCGAAGCCATTGGCCCCCAACTCACGCTTGGCGATATCAACCAACTCGTGATGGTCGATAGGGAAGTGACGCGAACCCATAGGCGCAGGCTTTTTGATTTCCTTGAGCTGATCGTAGCTGACTTTATTGGAGGAGTAGATTAGGTTTTTCATAGTAGTAGTTTCTAATTGGTTGACTGTCAGAGAACTGCCTCTGAACTGGTGAGAGTATAAACCATTTTTTTATCAAGCACAATACCTTTTTGCGTTAAAAGTGATTTTTTTTTGGGCCAACAATGCCAAATATTTTTACAAATAATCTTGACAAACATCGCCAGATATTTAAGCAAATAATTGGTTAAGGTCACTAAGGTTAAATGCAAATAAGCCAAATATATAGGCCCAGATCTATAAGAGATAACCTACTGATACTCAGTGAGTTAAAGTTCACGAAAAACGTCCTAAGTCACTACTACTCAACGAGTTAGAGCCGGGCGCGGGGGCTTCCGCGCTAACTCACTGATATTCAACGAGTTACAGCGTTTTTTTCTAAAATGATTTTTGCGAGGAGGTCAACTAAAAAAGAATTTATTTTTTGCTTGCAAGCACAAAAAAAACCTGCCCCCCGCAGGGGATAGGCCGATCATATTATTTAGAGGCTTTTAGGATTTGAGTTTTCTTTTCAGAAATTAACTTTTCTCCCTCAAGGGTGGAAAGGCCGTAGGATTTGAGCTTTCTTAAACCTTCTTTCATTCCTCTCAATTCTGCTTTATACATTCTTACTGTCCAGTTATCGTTTTCGCTCATGGGTATGTATTTAATTTAATTTAATTTTGAATGCGTGAGAAGTGGAGAGTTCTGAAAATTTGCTTCTTGCCGGTTTTGCTGTCATGGCTCACATCAACCACTTTGCAAACTGCGAATTCCTTAGTAGAACGCTCAACTCCGCGAAGTTGATACATACGGAGATTTTCATTGTTGGAAGTAGTATAAGTGAACTGCTTCTTGATTAGGCGAGTGATATTGTCTTGGTTTGTCATGTGGATATTTTACTTTAAAAACGCAGAAATTAAAAGGTTTTTCTGTATGTATTTTAATCTTTTTTTAAGGGAGAAATCTTCCGTCTTGCTCTGGGGCATCTGGGAGAACCGCTTGGAATTCTTTTTGGGATGCTTCGCAATCTTTTATGAACTGGCCCGAAACCTCGACAGTCTCATCCACCATTTTGTTCCATGCTTGTTCTGCTTTTGCCATTGCTGCGAGGGCTTCTTGTGATGTGGTCATAATGTCAGTGTTTTTATTGTTTTTTTATCCTTCAAAGTAAAGACCCAATCCCTTTTCAGTGGGGATGTAGTGATTTTGATTTACCCAAGCAAAGCAAGTGATCAAGCCCAATTTGGTCAAGAGATCTCTGGAGTCGCTAGACTGGCACTGCAATGCCCATTCATTCGGATAAAGCGCATCTTCCGTTCCCTCCACGCTGGCAGCAGGGCGACAGATTTTGATCAAGAGTTTAGCAGCGGAGAAGGGGAGTCTGGTTTGGTTCAGGTCGGACATGGGCATAGTATAAAGGAAAATCTCAGAGATTAAAAGTTTTTTCTGCATGTATTTAATCTTTTTTTTTATTTAAAAAGGCTTGACATAGGCGAGCTATAGAGTAGGGGGAAAAGCCTCGTAAGTCGTTGATACCCAACGAGTTAGCGCCCAAGGGGGGGCGCTCCGCTCTAAGTCGTTGTCGCTCAGTGAGTTAGAGCGTTTTTATTTAAATGTTTTTTATTTACTTTTTTAACCCTGAAAGGCTTGACACTCTCGCCATTCTGATTTAAGGTGAGGTGACACCCTCGTTCCAAGAGGCCAGCCGCAGAAGAAAACCCGCCAGCCTCCGAAGAGACTGACGGGATACACACTTAACACAGAAACTAGTAAACTGATTTCGCCAGTGCAATGGCCGTGGCCAAGCGGCCTTTTACTTTGGTGATCCCTGCAACGTGCAGGGTGCGGAACTTAGCCTCGCCTCCATCGTCTAGGTCTTGGACTTTGCCTTGGATGTAGCGACGGCCCGTACTTTTAGCATAGCCAGAGCGCTCAATTTCTTTGATTACTAACTGACGGATTCCGTCAGCCTTAACAGTAGACTCGCCTTTATTAAGGTAGGTCACGACACGATTGGTCAACTTGTTCTTGAGGTCTTCGTCACTGAGGCGATAGAGGGGATTCCCGCCAGTGCCGACCCAGTGATCGCAGCGGGAGGAGGTGGAGGAGGTGGAGGAGGTGGTAGTGTTGTTTTTCATAACGAGAGTATTTTAACTTATTTTTGGACTGCTTACAAGGATTGTTTTGCAGTTTTCTTATTTTATTTCGTAGAACTTCTTCAAGGTGAGATCTCCTATCACTAGGAGAACCGCGCCGACAATGCTCGGCAGGAACATGACAGCGAGAAAGTCAAGGCCATCCCATCCGTGCAGCACGGACGCTAAGAGTTCAGGGCCAGAGCCTAGCAAAATGACAGAGACTATGGCTACGAGATTGAAGCTTACGCATATCATCATGGAGAAGAGGAAGCGATCTACTAGGCGGTTGATTATTTTTTTCATGTGGGTAGTTGTGGTTTAATGTTTGGTGGAGTTAAGTAAGGTGATTAGAACCAATGCTGATCTCTGTCTTCCTTGTGCTTTGCGAGAACTTTCTCAAGTCTTTCTTTGATCTCAGGGTTGTCGAATGTCAGGAGACCAGTGATATAACAAAGTTCGTAACGCATGTCGCTTGCGGCAGTGCTCTCTTTAATGAACATGTCAAAGTAGTTTTTTTCTGTGTCGGTCGTCTCAGTCATGGAAGTAGTATAGTTGAAAAGCGGGGGGATTGTCAACCCCCCTTTTAAATGTTTTTTTTAGGAAGTGAAGACTTTCCAGAAGGTTTTATTTGCATGGCAGCATTTTACTTCGAAGGTCTCGCCTTGGTAGCAAGTGACCGATCCTAATTTTTCAGCACACATTTGCTTGAACTCTTCAGGGTTTTCGCCCCATCCGTTCATTGTGCCTAGGTTTTTGTACGTGTCTTGGATTTGTTTCAGTGTCATTCTCATGTGGGTAGTTTACTTTATTTTCTTGAGTGTTGCAAGCTTTCTTTGCTAGTAAATTGCTTCCTCTAATTTCTGGCAGAAAAGGTCTGTGTCTTCCATGATGAAGTCGAGCTCTTCTTCCGATGCCTTGCGCCATGCACCATCGAACTTGCGGATGCTAGCTGAAGTGATAAAAGCATCGCAGAAGTCAGGGGCATCGCTGGCATCGATGCCGTCGATCACGATATTTTCGACCTCGTAGACCTCGTTGATGATGTTGACCCTGTCGGCTTTGGCGCTGTAGTTATTTTTTTCCATGGGCAAAGTATAACCTAAGCAGCTCAGATTTAAAAGCTTTTTCTTGTACTATTTCAGCTTTTTTTTATAGGGGGGGGTTTTCTGAAAGTTTTTGCTTTTTCACTTGACTCGCACACAGCAGGGGGGTGGTGAACACTATAAGTAAACTTTTTTTATAACTAATGGAGGATACGTCATATAATAAAATACAGCTACAAGGATAAACCCGTGTAATAGATAAAAACAAATGGCAAGAGATAATAGCTTATTGTTGGGTCATATAGAATTGACAGAGAAACAAAGAGAATTCTATGACATCATGACAGATGACAAAACACGAATAGTGTTTATTGGGGGTCCAGCAGGAACCGCTAAGACATTCCTTTCTGTTTACTCCGCATTAGATTTATACAATAGCGACAAAAGCTTAAAAATATTGTATTTGCGTAGTGTGGTGGAGAGTGCGGATAGGGGGATGGGTTTTCTGAAAGGAGACATTGATGATAAGTTTGGGCCATATATGGCTCCGCTTTTAGATAAGATCGATGAGTTGCTGAATAAGCCAGAGAAAGACCAATTAAAAAATAAAAGGGTACTGGAAGCGGAACCGATAAACTTTTTGCGCGGATGTACTTGGAGGGAAAAGGTGGTTATTGTGGATGAAGCTCAGAATATGAGTGTGAGAGAATTGACTACTGTGCTTACAAGGATAGGTCGGGGTAGTAAGTTATTTCTATGTGGGGACAGTTTGCAGAGTGACATTAGGAATAGTGGTTTTGCTAAGTTGGCTGATTTATTTAGAGACGAGCGGAGTTCCGAAAAAGGGGTGCATAGTGTCGAATTTAGCAAAGAAGATGTGATAAGAGATAAAATTATCAGTTATATTGTAGAAAAAATTGAATTATTAGCAAGAAAGCACTAAAATTTCATATGAATAAAGTTTTCTGCTCTTCCTGCGGTCACAAAAACGTGTACGAAGTGACCAAGTCTAAGTTTTGTACGGCGTGTGGTTCTCCGATTGGATCGGCTACTCCTGAACCAGCTCGTAAAGAAGCTGTTGCAGGAATCGAACATGAAGAAGAGGGTTCCACCTCTTTTGACTTACGTAAAATGAAGAATGATATTGTTTCTGAAGCGAACACACAACAAACCACTTTAACTGATCTTTGGAAATCTGCGACTCCTGAAGACGCTAACAAGAGTAAGGTTTCTAGGCCAGCATCAAATTTGCCTGATGGCGATGCTATAATTAAACAAAATCAAACTGACTGTGCGTCATCTAGAGTCCAAGACATTGATGGTTAAGACTTACGAAGACCTCATCCCAGAAATCGAAGAACTTTTAAGTAGGTATAGGACCAAGTGGCAGCTTAACTCCATAGCTTGGTTGGATTATGATGATGTATCTCAAATAATCCGTACTCATCTTTTTAAAAAGTGGCATTTGTGGGACCAGAAGAGAGCATTCAAGCCTTGGGCTTCTATGTTGATTAGTAATCAGATAAAGAATCTGGTAAGGAATCATTATGGGAACTTCGCTAAACCATGCTTGCGTTGTTCTTTTTATTTTGGGGGAGATGAATGTGGTTTTACTAAGAGTAGGGTGCAGGATGAAGAGTGTGGTGATTTTGCTAAATGGAAGAGTAAAAAGCAGAGTGCATTTCACTTAAAAATGCCAGTATCTTTAGATTCATTAATTTCTGTTAAAGACCGAATGAACGAAGATGAATTAGACTACGACAAGAAAACGGCTAAGATGCATAAGTTGGTCATGTCTGAATTGAATGATAAACATAAAGAGATATACAAGTTATTATTTATAGACCACATGGATGAAGTTGAGGTTGCCAAGCAGTTTGGGTTCAAGCGAGATACAAGTAAAAGAAAAACGCCTAGATACAAACAAATAAACAACCTGAAGAAGAAGTTTTATAATATAGCCGCGAAGTTAATAAAAGAGGAAGATTTGTAATGATATATGATTTAACGGAGGAGCAGAAAGAGGAAATCTTAAAACTGTTTAAAAAAAACCCTGACTTAATGTTTATAACCCGCAAGATATTTGGGGATGAGACTATTGATGGGAGGTCTAAACAAGGTCGTGCCGTGAGGAAGTTCTTAGCAGGACAAGACAAGAAAGCGAATACATCTCTTGTCCCCAAAGTAGAGCAGATTCATTTGACAAAAGAGCAAAAAGAGTTCTTGATGACTGACAATATCGAAGTTGGCATGAATGCTTTAGAAATTGCCAGACTTACTTTCAAAGATCGTGACGTTCAACCCTTGAGTATTAAGCACAGAATCATTGTTGATTTCTTAAGAACTTACAGGCCAGAGGTTGTAGACGATAACGAAATTATTACAAAAGAGAAGTGGACTCCACCTAAGTCTATAAACAGAGCGATTGTTAAGATAAATAACTTCTGCGGCACTCGTCTAGAGGAACTGAACCTCCAAACAAAACAAAAGAGATTAGTAGAGCAATTAATTCTTTATTTTAAAAGTCCTCGCTTCAACCATTTTATTAATCAGTATGCGACTATAGCTGACAGAAGCTTATTCGAAAGCGAGTTTGTCCGTGCTGTTTGGGACAAGCCTGACCTCACTAACGACGAATTGAATCTATATGTGACTGTATGTGCTAACTACGTGCGCCAGAAACACATCCAGATGCGTATTGACAAGCTTAATGCACTACTAGACGACCAAGACAACGAAAGGGACATCACAATGCGTCTGACGGAGATTATCAAGGCGACCAGTGAAGAGCTTAACCAGTGCGAGAAGCGTATTGAGTCTTTAACAAAGGACTTGAATGGATCTAGAACTGCAAGGCTGAAGGCCAAGGGAGAAGAGAACGGTTCTATCTTCGCTTTGGTTGAGGCTTTCCAAGACCGTGAAGAGCGTGACCGTATGATCATGATGGCTGAACTTCAAAATAAATTAATTGAAGAAGAGGCTGATAGGTTGGAGAGCATGGACGATTATAAAGCAAGGATCTTGGGAATATCCAAAAAAGAATTATTATGAATGAGTTTGTTTGCAGAGTGTGCGGTAAGTCCTTTGATAATCGCAGGAGTTTCCACGCTCACCTTAAAGCGCATAGTACTTCTATTGGGGAGTATTATGTGGAGCATTATGCTAAAAGAGATCTTTATACAAAAGAATTATTGCAATTCAAAAACTACGACCAATATTTCTCAGAGGATTTCAACAATGTAGATAACTATTTGTCTTGGCTGAAAACGACTTCCCCTATCAAAGCAAAAAAATACTTAATCAAGCATATCCGCGAAAGGTTTGAGAAGAAGGACGTTAGGTTCACTCCACCAGACTTATACTATATGTTGGCTCAAATGCCCAACATCGATTACTATCGAAAAATGTGGACATCTTACTCTGAGTTCTCTGAGGACTTGGGAATAAAATCTTGGTTTATCAAAAATTTGCCCAAAAACTTCTGGGAGCAAGAGATTGAAGATATGCAGATATTTGTCGATACTAGAGAGCAAAAGCCCCTTAACTTCGATAATAGTGTAAGTAATAAATTAGACTTCGGTGATTACACCGCCGCTGGAGAGTATTACTCAAAAACCTTTGTAGACAGAAAAGCTCAAGATGATTTCAGACAAACATTCGGAAAAGATATCGAAAGGTTCAGGCGTGAAATGGATCGTTGTGTCCAGTTTAATTCTTACATGTTCATTGTTGTCGAGTCTTCTATTGAAAAAATCGAAGAAGATAACAAGGTATCGAAGTTCAAATCGAATTTAGGTTACTTGTGGCACAATGTTCGTAGTCTTATGATAGACTACCCAGAAAACATACAGTTTGTTTTTGCTTACTCAAGAGCGGGTGCAAAGAAAATTATCCCGAAGATACTACATTCTGGACAGCGTCTTTGGCACGTTGACGTTCAATATCATTTAGAAAAAAAAGTTTATGGCATGGCAGAAAGGAAAACAGCGGTATCGAAATGAATACTCCGCTACGGAATTTAATAATTACTTAAAAACATTTGAAGGCGACTTGCCTGACGAGGAAGCGAAGTATTTGTTGTATAAATTCTTAAGGGCTAATATTGCATTTACCACTGAGTTATTTTTAGGAGTAAAGTTGTTCCCATTTCAGGCTATGGCCATTAAGGGGATGATGGTATCTGACTACTCTATGTTCGTATTCTCACGGGGTATGTCGAAAACCTTCTCTACAGCTATTTATGTATTACTTGAATGTCTACTGAACCCTAACGCTAATATTGGTGTTATTGCAGGTAGCTTTAGGCAATCAAAACAAATCTTCCAGAAGATGGAAGACATCCTTTGTAAGCCAGAAGCGAAGCTCGTAAAAGAATGCGGAGTTAAAATAACAAAAGGAACTGACCAGTGGACCTTAAGAATTGGTAATAGCCGCGCTATAGCTTTACCGTTGGCTAACGGAGAAAGATTACGTGGATTTCGATTTAATAGGATTGTATTGGATGAGTTCTTAACAATACCAGAAAAGATTTTCAATGAAGTTATTATTCCATTCCTTGGCGTAGTGGAAAATCCAATTGAAAGAGAGGAATTACATAAACTGGAATCCCGCCTTATCGACAAAGGCGAGCTGAAAGAGAGTGAGAGGTATGTATGGCCCAATAATAAATTAATAATACTTTCATCTCCATCCTTCAAATTTGAATACATGTTTAAACTCTACAAGAAGTATGAGGGGCTTATTCTTGGAGAATTTGATCATAATAAAAATCATGATGATGAGGAGGATGAGGAACAATCTGCTGATGATGCTTACAGATTAATAATGCAATTAAGTTATGATTGCGCCCCTGCTAGGTTATACGATCAAAACCTACTCAAACAAGCAAAAGAAACCATGTCTGAAATGCAGTTCAAACGAGAGTTTGGCGCTCAATTTGTGGACGAGAGTGACGGTTACTTCAGGTTATCTAAGATGGCAGCTTGCACTATTGCTGATGGAGAATTTCCTGCTGTTGAGGTGGTTGGAAACCCAAGTGACGACTATATTCTTGCTTTTGACCCCAACTGGGCTGGCAACACAAGTGCTGACCACTTCGCGATGCACGTATTTAAGGTTCTGAGAGACGACCAGAAGGTTTGCCTTGTCCATAGTTACGCTTTGGCTGGAGTGTCCTTAAAAGACCATATGAGGTATTTCTTATATCTCCTAGAGTCTTTCAATATTGTGGGTATATGTGGTGACTACAACGGAGGGGTCCAATTTATTAATTCTTGTAATGAAAGTCAATTGTTTAAAACAGCCAAGGTCGATATTGGCGTTATAGAAGTAGACTTAGAAAAACCTGACCAATGGCATAATGACGTACTTAGTTTCAAGAACCAATATAATCAGAAAGAAAGAAAATACTGCATCTTAAGAAAACCTACAGTTAACTGGATTAGAAGCGGTAATGAGATGTTACAAGCAGCCATAGACCATAAAAGAATACTATTTGCTTCCAGAGCGGTGGATGACCACTTCGACCAGCAGAGAAAAAAGAATTTACCTATTGATGAGATAAAGTGGGACAATAAAATTACAGCCAGTTCTAAAGGCGCTAAAATGATTGACCTTATTGACCAACAGAAAAGTAACATTGAACTTACAAAGTCAGAATGCGCCAACATTGAGGTCACCACAAACCCCCAAGGGTCACAGTCATTTAATCTACCGCAAAACATCCGAAGACAAAAAGGGCCGAATAGAGCGCGTAAAGACTCTTATTCTGCCTTGATTCTAGGGAATTGGTTTGCTAAAGTGTATTTCGATTCTTTACACGTTAAGCCTGAGAAAAAACCTACTTCTACATTTATACCGTTTACTATTTGAAAAGTTCTAAAGTAACTTCTATAACTTTAGTGTAACAATTGTTAGCATGGCAAAGCGTAAGTATATAAAGAGGTCAGAATATTGGAGTCAGTTTAAAGACAGCACTCCTAATCACAATTTAGAAGACATAACCAATCAATCTTTGGCAGAAGAGTTCTCTCCTGAACTGGTCGGAGAATCGTTATATGAGGCTACAGCCTCTCGTCTTGCAGACCCCTCAAGGCGTTCTAGCTCAAGGACTAACAGTATTACTCAGAGCTATACTAAAAATAGATTTAAGAATATTGATGATGGACTACTTCCGTTTGATTACTCGCGTGATTCAGTAAATGTCCGTGATGCTATCCAGTTATGCCAAAAAGCTTACTTTAATGTCCCTGCATTCAGAAGTACAATTGACATGCTCTCTGACTTTGCTGATTCTGATTTGTTTTTAGAGGGTGGATCTGCTAAAGCTAGAAACTTTATAAACGCTTGGTTTAAAAGAATTAAAATTCATGATATCAAGTCACAATACTTCCGTGAATACTATCGCTCAGGCAATGTTTTCATGTATCGTGTTGATGGTAAAATCAAAACCTCTGATACAGGAAGGGTTTTGGAAACCTATGGGGCTACTAAGAGCGTCCCTATTCCAATCAAGTATTTGATTGTAAACCCAACTGATATTGCCACAAAGGGTTCTATTTCATTTAATGATTTTCAGTATTTTAAAGTTCTGACTCCATATGAAATCTCTAGACTCAAAGATCCCAAAACTGAGCATGAGATTGAAATGTACAATTCTTTACCAGAAGATGTTCAGGTAAGAATCCAAAACAACACTGCTACTACCACTGAGCGTCTTTATATTAAATTAAATTCGGAGCTATTGCATGTTGTGTTTGCTAAGAAGCAGGACTATGAGCCGCTTTCTGTTCCATATGCTTTCTCTGTGCTTGATGACATCAATAAGAAACTAGAACTTAAGAAAATTGACCAAGCCATCTCTCGTTCCATTGAGAATGTTGTTTTATTGGTTACTATGGGCGCAGAGCCAGATAAGGGTGGAGTTAATCATAAAGCATTAGCTGCGATGCAAAATATTTTCAAGAATCAAAGTGTCGGGCGTGTTCTTGTATCTGATTATACCACAAAAGCTGACTTTATTATTCCTGATCTCCGTAAAGTAATTGGCCCTGAAAAATATGAGATTTTGAACCGTGACATTCAAGAGGGGCTTCAGAATGTTCTCCTTGGAGATAACAAATATGCAGATGGACAGCTTAAGATGAAGATATTCATCCAGCGTCTTGAAGAATCTCGTAGCCAATTTGTTAAAGACTTCCTACAGCCAGAGATCCGCCGTATTTGTAAAGCTGCGGGTATGCGTTCTTGGCCAGAAGTTAAATTTGTTAAAACAGATACTCTTGATAACTCTGATATGACTAGGCTTGCTACTCGCATGATGGAGCTTGGAGTTCTTACCCCAGAACAAGGTATGAGCGTTGTCCATAATGGGATATTCCCCAAAGCAGAAGAATTAGTGCCAGCTCAAGACAAGTTTAAAGAGCAGAGGGAAGATGGTTATTATATGCCTCTAGTAAATAGTATTAACCTTTACCAAAACGAAGAAGACTCCGTTCCAGAGGCCAAGCCAGAAGCTGCTCCTATTGCGCCTTCTGGCGGTCGTCCTGTTGGAGTGTCTAATTCGAACTTCTCCAAAAAACATATCGTTGAAGCTACCCAAATAGTTAGCGAATTCGAACTTAGAGCTTATCGCGACTTCGCTCTTAAGTTTGGCTTAGAAGAACTTGATGAAGAAAGGAGAGATTTAGTTTCTCGCGCTTGTGAGTCGATTATTGTTTCTAAACCACTGGTGGAATGGGATGAGACCTTGTCTAGTATTGTAGATAATTTAGACAATCTTTCTAAACTAGATGTTGCTCCAGAAGTATTAGATATGGGTTCTAAACATCAGCTTGATGACATGTCTGCTGCAATTTTATATCACTCAACCAAAATTTAAGTGTATAACATTTTATGGATTTAAAAGATTTTGAGGTAAGTAGCTTTGATTGTAACATCAAGGCTCTCAAAGAAGCTGACTACGAGAAATTCGGAGTATCGGAAGGGTCTATTGCAGAAGCAGCTAAATCTTTACTGCCTGACGACTTTGACCCATCCGCGAATGTAGATGTATTACCTGTAGTATTTAACTTAGCCCTCGTCAACGAATTTAACAAAAACGGTGACGGCATAGATTCTAAAACAGCAGTAGAAGCCGTAAAAAGATTTATTAATAAGCCAATTAACATCGAACACAAGAAGCATAAGATCGTAGGCCACATGATCAATGCTTCTTTCTCTATGGAGGAATATGATTTTAAAGATAACGCCATCGAATCATATGCCGACGAAAAAGAGCCATTTTATATCAACGCTGCTGGTTTAATTTATAAAAATATTTTTCCAGAGTTAGCAGAAGCTATTGAAGCAGCCGCAAAAGAAGAGAATGAAGAATATCAGAGTATTGCTACTAGTTGGGAACTTGCATTTAAGAGCTATAAAGTCGTCTATGGATCTAATAGATTGGACGAGTGCGAAGTTGCCGAAGGTTCAAAGAAAGAAGAGCTGAAGCAGTATGTAAAAGGTTTCGGCGGCAAAGGCGTAGATGAAGATGGCATACCAGTTCATCGGTTAATACATGGTGAAACTTATCCCTTGGGAGCTGCATTAACATATAAACCTGCTGCTAGAGTTAAAGGAATTTATACATCAGAGCTAGAAAAAAATGAAAAGCCTGTTGATAATTCTTTAGCAAAACAAGATAATATTAATATTAAAAATTCCCTAAACAAAAAAAACGCTGTAACAGAAAACAAATTCGACATTTTAAACATGGATAAAGAACAATTCGAAACACTAATGACACAAGTTGCGGAAAGCGTAGCTTCTGTGGTCAAGAAGGACGATCAAGCCAACTCTCTTGGTGAGATTATGCGTAATGCTCTTACTGAGCATTCTGAAAACTGGAAATCTAAAGTTCAACTTGAAGCCGAAGCTCGTGAGAAAGCAGAAGTAGATCTGACTGAAATGAAAGCCTCTTTTGATGCTGTTCAGACAGAACTCTCCGCTCTTAAATCTGAGATGGAAGCTCAAGCTGCTGTTGAGTTATTTAACTCTCGCATGAACTTTATCGACTCCACATACGAACTTACTGAAGCAGAGCTTAAGTTGGTCGTAGATGAGTTGAAGGTTGTTGAAGCTTCTAACGAGGCTTTCGATACCTTTAAAGAAAAACTTTCTATTCTTTTAGCAAGCAAGACTAAAGAGTCTATTGCAGCTCAGGAAGAGGTAATCAAAGCTAAAATCGAAGAGGCTATCGCTTCCAAGATGGCAGAAGATACCCCTGAGAATAAGGAAGAAGTTAAGGCTAGTGAAGATGAGTTGGAAGTTGAAGAGGTTAAGGCCGCTTCTATCCCCAACAATAATGCTGAAGCCTCAGAAAAAATTTCTTTGGTTGAAAAACTTAAGGAGAACTTCTCTGTTGAAGTTACAAAATAAAAATCTAATTATAATATAAAATTATGGCTAATGAAATTACCAAATTGCTACCATTTCGCCAATATGACGATAACGATGTTATCAACATGTTCGCTTATGAAGGCACTAATGTAGGGGCGGGTACTGTTGTTAAAGTATCTGCTGCTAATCTCGACAACGATCTTATCGATCTTGTTGACGGTGGAAGCGCATTCCTGACTTCTCAGGGCAATGCTTACTCTCCACTTGCTGTGAACCCACTTCGTGTGGCTTCTGCCGCTTCTGGCAATTCAGCTATTGGAATTCTCCTTCGCGACGTTCGCGAAACAGATGAAAATGGCGAGAAGCTTCGCTTCTACCCCCAGAAGAAAGAAGAGCTTCAGTGCGTTCTTTCTGGAGAGACTGTCCCTGTTGCAACGAAAGGAACGTTTACTCTTTTAGAGGGAGCTTTCTCTGGTTCGCTTCTCCCCGCCCCAGCTGCTGAACTCGGACTTCGTGCTAACGGTCTGCTTGCTACTGCTGTTGCCGCTGACACTGTTGTCGGTAAGGTTCTCGCAACTGGATCTCGTGCTGCTGGTGATACCCATGCAGGAGGATACGCAATTGTCAGCATCAACTTCTAATTCAAATCACAGATTATGAAAATTACTATTAAAAGAACTGAAGATCAGTTGGCCCTAGTTCGCGCTATGGGTTCAAATAATCGTGAAGAAGCTTACGAGGCTCAGGCCGCTGTTGCAGAACTTCTTGGGCCTGTGGTCACTGAAGTTATCAACAACGCTGTTACCGTTGGAAATCTTTTCACCACCTTGACTTATCAAGCTGATGATAATCCTTCCCTCCCTCTTGATCTCTTCCACGACATCACTGATGAAGATTATGTACAAGTTTACTCTCAGCAAGTTGCTGGAGGACTTCCTTACAACCAAGTGTTCCCAGCTCATAACGAGCTGAAATTTAGCACTTACACTCTTGATAGCGCACTCGCTTTCGACCGTAAGTATGCTAAGAAGGCTCGTGTTGACGTTGTTTCTAAGACCTTCACTCGCATGGCTCAGGAAATTATGCTTAAGCAGGAGCGCACTGCATTCAACGTGCTTGCTACCGCTCTTGTTGGTGGGAACAGCTTGACTGCTACTGCTGGTGACCATATCACTGCTGCTGCTGGCACTAGCCTTGTTCTTGATGACTTGAACAAGCTTATCACACTCTCTAAGCGTGTGAATAGCTCGTTTGTCGGTGGAACTCCTGTTGGCGGCTCCAAGTCTGGCGTTACGGATCTTCTCGTTTCTCCCGAAGTTATTGAAGATATCCGGGCTATGGCATACAACCCTATTAACACTCGTCAAGCAACTTCTGGAACTACCAGTATGGCTGCTCCTGAAGAACTTCGTTCTCAGCTTTACAGTGCTGCTGGACTTCCAAGCTTCTATGGTATCAATATCATCGAAGTTCTTGAAATGGGCAAAGGACAGCGTTTCAATAAGATCTTTGATGCTGTTAAGGGTGGCGTGAGCTTTACTCAAGCTTCTGAGCAGATCCTTATCGGTGTTGATCGTTCTCGTGACGCTCTGCTCCGTCCTGTCGTTCTTGACGAAGGTTCTACTGGTGAACTCAGCGTTCTCGTTGATGACCAGTTCTCCGTCCGTCAGAACAAGATTGGTTACTACGGTAAAGTCGAAGAGGGTCGCGTTTGTATCGACGACCGCGCTCTTTGTGGAATCATCCTCTAATTGAGGTTTCCTAAATTTAAGGGTCGCCCTACGGGGCGGCTCTTTTTTTTTGATTTTTTTAGTATAATCTATTATGATAAGATATGGCAAACAAAAAGGAATTTTTAGAAGAGTTCAACGTTATTGACGGCAAAGAACGTTCTGAGCGAGAAGATAAGATCCAAAAAGTAAAAGAATTAGAAGATCTTTTGGGGATCAAGGATGTTAACTCATATGGAACAAATAACAAAGATGTTTTTGCTAGTAATCTTGGTAGCATGTCTATCGGAGAAATGACGACTCTTGCTCAAAGGGTCGGTCTACCAGCTTCCTCTATTGATACTCCATCAGTATTAAAAAAGAATTTACTTAAGTCTTTCGATATTTATGTCCAACAAAATAATGTGACAGTGGCTGGAATAGCGGAACCTGCTGTTGATCCAAAGTCTGAGAATTACGATGAAGTAAAGAAGCTGTTTGAGCTGTAGAGTTCCCTAAATGGCTGTTTTACTGTAAGATTATTTAATGAATGATCTTGGCTCACTAGCAACAAAAATAGTCAATTACGAATTTTCAGAAGACAGGCAGAGGTTTCCTGTGTCCTATGTTTCTGGTTGGCTTGAGGTTAATATTGGTGAGCTCAATGGACTGACTAATGAGGAATTTTATGTTAATAATACTGGAGCGATAGAGGTTACTACTGGTTCTAGCTTATTGCCCATTGAAGAAAATATTTTCTCGACCCTTTATGAAATTCACTATTACGAGAAGGCTTCTAGAGACTCTCTTCGCGGCTTTACTTACGGAGGAGATACAGATTGGATAACTCTAAAAGAGGGTGACACCACCATTCAAAGACAAAACAAAAACTCTGTTGCTAAAACATACAGAGACTTGAAGGTTGATGCCACTGATCGTTTAAATGACTTGGTTGGTCGCTATAACCAATACAAGTCTTCTCCCTTGCAGGTGTTTGGTCGAGATGGGGTTGATCCTGTTGACAGCATTGACTCCTATCAATCTACAAGTTCTTACAGATCATTATAATGGCTTCATTGCTTACATCTTCTCAAAAGTCAGCGATCCAAAGTGCGTTAGGCGAAGTTCACGATACTTTCGCCAGAGATATTTACGTCTACATCGAAAAGAAGGTTTCCACAAGACCCTCTAATTTGAACTATAATCCATTGTATGGCCGTACTAAGGACGACTCTAGGTTGAGTTCACAAACTACGCTAGTCAAGCACACAGTGAAAGCTAGAGTCAATTACACGCCAAATCAGGGAGAGTCTGTCGTGGATGGTGGAGCACAATTTAATTTGACCGCTTCTCATGGCAAGGTGAGGATCAAAGTTGATTCAGATGGCCACGACAAGGTGAAAGATTCTAGTAGGATTGAAATTGATGATATTTTATTTACCGTAGATACTGATGCCAAAAATGTGGGGCCATTCTCGACTCAATACTACACTGTGTTCCTTAAACGAGAAAACTAATGTCTAAAGCATTTATATCAGCAACCAAGTTTAAAGTAACTATAAATAAGGCCGCACTTCTCAACGAAGTGACTGCTGGCAGAAATGGTAAGATCACTGGGCGAGAAGTAAGAAGTTATGTTCTTCCTATTATTGAAAAAGCACAGGAAGTGTTGGTTAGGGATTTTTACAATCACCCTGTTACAAAAGAAGTCCAAGCTGGCGCAAATGCTTCAAATAGCTCTGGCACTCTGGGTGGTTACGGGAACCTTTTTGCATTCATTGGTTTCGATAGTGGTGATAACCCCACCCAAGGTATAGAAGAAATTTTAAAACAAAAGCTCTCTGTTACAGTCAGGGCTATATCTAATGGTAGATTTCGAATATCTATTTTAAATGCTGCATCAAAAGATGATATTTTTAGCGTATCTCAAATACCTTGGGCTAGCGGTTCTAGTTGGACAGAAGGAATAGAGAAGGGACTCTCTAATCTTGGTTCGTTTTTATACAGCAATAAGGGTATATCTAGATCTAAATCTGGAACAGGTATACAAGTGTTAAATGATTTAAGATCTACTAATTTTAAAACTCAACCTTACATCTCTAACATTATAAATAGATTCTACAAAAACGTTACAAATTTTTAAAACATGAAAGCTCAATTTGATCAAAATTTATTATCCAGCTTTTACTTATGGTTAGAGAACCGTTTGTTAAAATCTGACACAAAGGCTTATATTACCGGATTAGAAAATAATTTTCGTTATGTTGATTTCGATGATATTCCTTCAGATATGGTTGGGTATCAAGGTGAGTATAGGCAGCTAGTAGCAGAGTCTAGTATAGACACAGTTAATTCAGGTTTTTTTGTTGGAAATGATTTTATTACGGGAGATTCAAGTGCGAATGGAAATGTGTATACAGATTACAATAATGGTCGTATCTTATTCCCTACGGCTTCTGGGACTGGGTTAAATATATCTGGAACCTATTCTGTAAAAGAAGTGAATACTTACATCTCTCACGATGATGATGTAGAATTTTTAGTTCATTCTGATTTCTTAGAAAATGGGCAAGATTCCCCCTACTTCTATAATGAAACAGGAGTTCTTGATCAAGGGTCTTATTTCCTTCCAGCCTGTTTTGTTTCCTTAGCTTCTTCTCAGAATGAAGAATTCTCATTTGGTGGGGAGGAAGACACTCAAAGTAGGGTTCGTGTAATGGTACTAACTAAAGATTCTTATGTTTTAGATTCTGTTATTTCTAGACTTAGAGACACAGTAAGAGAGAAGGTCACTCATATTCCTTATGAGAATTTCCCATACGCTTATTCTTACTCTGTAAAAGATTTCCCCTATACCTATACTGGCGTTGTAGGAGACCAAGGTAGTAACCCCTTATGTTCTTACATTAATAATGTCACAGCTTCAAAAGTTGTTTCTGAAGCTTTGAGAGAAAAAATAAACAAAGACTTCTCTATAGCGTTCTTAGATTTCGATTTATCAACATATCGTTTCCCAAGGACTTAAACGAGTGTATTTAAAATAAACCCTTTTATATAAATATGGCCACAAGAACAAGAGTAATTTCACAAAACAAAGCTGTCTATGTCACTCCCACTGGCTGGGCTTCACACACCGCACTGACCCCTGTAACGGGCAGAAGTCAGATAAATGCAAAGCACCTTCATCGTGTAGATACATTTTCTTTTGAAATGGATCTTGCTGGAGCGCGTCAAGATGTAAGAGAATTTGGCCAGTTGGCACGAATCGGAACTGTTAACCTTACCGAAATTAATCCGACTTTGAGTTTCGGATACTTTTTGGGAGACGGAGAAAATGAATTAGCGCTTGGTTTCCAAAAATCGATTAATGCTATCGGCAGTTCTGAAGCGGTTGAAGGTCAAATGTGTTCTGGCCAATTAAAAGAAGACTCAATCTTGAAAGAACGCAATGTTTTCCTTTTAACGGTTGAAGAAGGGGAAGATGCTTTCGCATCGACCACTCCGGCTTTAATGGCTGCTAATGAAAATAAGCATGATGTTGTTGGATTCGGAAACTGCTTTATTTCTAGCTACAGTGCAAACTTTAGCGTTGGAGAAATTCCAAGGGCTGATATTGAGATGCAAGCTTCTAATGTTGTTTTTTACACTGGCGTTAATTCTGGACTCATTAATCCATCACTTAACCTAGAGGGACAGAGAACCGACTCTGGTATTACCAATCTTCCCTCTCCAAGTTCTGATGTTGATAATCTTCCATTGGTTCTTCGTCCTCAAGATGTTACTGTCACTTTTGGTGATGCAGGTGATGGTGTTTCCCCAATTGGTGGACCTTCATTTAGTCAGCTACCAATTCAAAGTGCCTCTATCGAACTACCATTGGCTCGTGAAGTTATTGAGGCTCTTGGTAACGAGCTTGCTTACGCTAAACTCCTTGAATTCCCAATTGACGTAACCATGAGCATTAGTTCACTTACTAGGGACTTTGCTTCAGGCGCACTTGAGTATGCTTTGACTGGAACTGCTGAGAATAATAAGACTGACATCACGTTGGATGTTAAAGAAGAGGGAGCTGATAAGCTAAAATACGTTCTCAAAGGAGCTGTTCTTGATAATCAGTCATTCTCGCAAGGGCTTGATGACAACGAGACTGTTGATCTTACCTTCTCTGCTCAGATTGGTGGTGCTGCTACCACTGACCAAGGTTTGTTCTTCTTCCCACAAGCTACTGTCCCTCCATTTGCAGTTGTAAGTGGAGCTGCACACAAAGAGACGGCCCAGCCGATCTCTTTCATTTCGTAGAGGAGCAATAAAAAACTATAAAACTCACAAAGCAGCCTCACCGAAAGGTGGGGCTGTTTTTTTGTGTAATATATAGAGAATGAAGGTTTATCAGCAAGTAACAGGTAAAGAAGAGTCAATTGTTAATTTAGATATATTAGTCGAGAATACTTACTCTGGATTCTATGTAGCTGCTGGCACTGGAGATGTTGTTACTGGAGAAGGAGGTAGCACAGGATTACTTAACAGTGGCTTTGTGTTTTCTGGATATGAGGGGTATGTGTTTGATCAGTCTGGCAGGTTTGTTGGAGGATATGCACCAAATGTCCCAGTCAATATTTCCGTTCATATGAAAAGCGACGACACTTACTCTTATTTTATCGATGATGTGTTGATCGCCAATAATGTTTCGGGTTCGACTGGATTTGATTATATTGAGTTTGAAAAACATGGGGATGCTTCTCTTAATATTGAGTATATTTTTTAGTATTTGTTGATATATTCTTTTTTTTTACGATAATATGTCGTTGAAAAGCATATGAAAGAGCTGTATTCATTCCAAATTAAAAGAAAAGCAAAGCTTAAAACCATTGTCCAGAAAGAGAATGCGAAAGGGAAGATTGTAGAGTCTACAAAGACTACAACTAAAACCATTTCTCACAAAGTTATTTTTGCTAAGCCCTCTTACGCAGAAATTGAAAATGCAGAATTCTTTTATGGGCAGCAATATAATGATTACATTAATGCTGGGTATCTTACTAGATACTTATTAAATAAGAAAATTGAGGATGCTGGAGGAGGTTCTTCTAAGTCAAGTAATGATTTCATTAATAAAGCTTTTGTTGACAATATGGAGGCAGCTAAAGTTATTGAGTTCTACGAAGGTCAAAAAGATTTAGATGAGGAACAAAAGAAAAAATTAGAGGGAGCTAAAGAGGTATTTGTTGAAACACAAAAAAATGTATCGGATTTCGAAGAGTTCCATAGAATCCAATATAATCAGACAGCAGAAGCAAAATCTGAACAAAAGCTTATTGAGTGGTTTATTTTTAATTTTTCTTACTATGAAGATAAAATACAAGACTCTACTGAGACTTTCCCGCTTTTTGTAGGGGATGATTTCACAGAAAAAAGAGAGCATTACTTGCAACTTTGTGAAGATGAGGAGGATCTAGAAGACCCAACTATCTTGAAGAACAAAGGTATTTTTGACCTTTCTTTCGAGACCTTGGCTAAAGTGGCGAACTTGTGGTATAACAAGATGGGTTCAGGCCAAAAAGAAATTGAAGAGAGTATTAAGGAAGTATTTGGTGATGGATGAGCGAACGAACTTCATTGCTACTCTTAGATATATTAAGGGGTTATAGTAAAATAACCTATAAATATAAAAAATACTATTTTAAACACTTCAAGATATACGATAGTCTAAAACTTGAAGAGTTTGAGTCAGATTGTATACATCAAGCTAAGAAACAGGGCATTAAGGGTGAAAAGCAACTCTTAGAACAAGCTATTAAAAGAGGCAATTGGTCGAAGGAGGAGGAAGCTTCACAGAAAGATTTGAAGTGGATGATTGATAAATCAAGAAAAGCCTCTTTAAAGATAGCAGATAATAATACGAAAAAAAGTTTTGAGGATTCTATTCGGAAACAAGTTGATGAACTTGCCGAACTAGAAATTAAAAAAAATCAATTCATCATTCATAGTGCTGAAAATTTAGCCAGAAGGAAAAGGGTAAATGAAGAAATTAGTCTGAGTCTTTTTTACAATGAAGAGATGACAGAAATTATTAGTGAAGACGACCTAATTTTATTACTTCCCGAAGTTAACTTATTAATAAATGACCTAAGTAATTCTGAAAAGATACTTAAGGTTTCTTACGATCCTTCTTTTTTTGATATCTATTGTTTAAATTATAGACAGCCGAACAAGATAATAGACAAAACCATTTATGACATAACTATATGGCAAAAAAATCTGTTGTCTTACGCTTCTGTTCTTTTAAATAAGCTGCAAAACTATGATATTCCTGACGATGTTAAAGAGGATGCATTGAAATTATATAATTTCCAGCAAAAAGAGGACTCCTCGAAAGAAGATAAAGTCACAGAAGGGGTATCTGATCTGAGGGCTAAAATGGCGCAAAATGGAGGAAAGCTGACAGCAGAAGACTTTTAGTGTATTAAATTGCGATGCCTGCTCCAATTAATATTAATGCTAATTTAAACTTAAATCCAGCTAGTATCAATGCCTCTGCCAAGCAGGTGCAACAAGCTTTAGGTAGAATTACAGGCCAAGCTTCTGAGTTTCAAAAATCTCTAGATGCGTCTACCGCTCGTGTCTTTGCTTTTGGAGCTACTACTACTGTGATTAACGGGATTACCCAATCTTTTAGGGCATTAGTGTCAACCACTATTAATGTAGAAGCGAAGTTAAAAGAGATTAATTCTATCTTAGGTGCAGGAGCTTCAGAGTTCAACAAATATAGAAATTCAATTTTTCAGGTAGCTAAAAGCACAGGGCAATCGTTTAACACTGTAGCAGAAGGTGCTGCTGAACTTGCTAGGCAAGGTCTTGGTGCAGCAGAGAGTGCTAAAAGATTAGAAGCCGCTCTTGTTCTTACTAGGATTTCTGGACTTGGAGCGGAGCAATCAGTGAAGGCTCTAACAGCAGCAATGAATGGTTTCACTTCTGCTGGGTTAACTGCGGAGCAAGTGGTTAACAAAATTGTTGCTGTTGATACTGCATTTGCTGTTTCTGCTCAAGACCTTGCCGATGGTTTTAGTCGAGCTGGATCTACGGCAGAAGATGCGGGAGTTTCTTTCGATGAACTGCTTGGTTTAATTACCGCTGTTGAGCAGAGGACTGCGCGAGGTGGAGCTGTTATTGGTAACGCATTTAAATCAATTTTTACTCGCTTGAGCAGGGGTTCTACAATCGAAGATCTACAATCATTGGGCGTTGCGATAGATGCAAACCAGTCTGGTGTACAAAAATTAAAATCTTTATCTGACGCATTGGAAAAGATATCTGATCCAACTATAGCAAGTCAAATCAAAGAACTCGCTGGTGGTGTGTTCCAAATTAACGTTGTTAGTGCCGCATTAAAAGATATTGGCAACGATGCTTCTATTTTTGGGGAGGCCACCACGACTTCTTTTAAGGCTATAAACGAAGCTACGGAAAAAAATAATGCTCTTAATGATACACTGAAAGCCAACTTAAATTCTCTTGTTGTTAGCGCGACAAGCCTTGGAGAGAAGATAGGCCAGCTTACTTTCGCTCCTTTGTTGGGGAGCCTAGTTGGGATTGGGACAACCTTAGCAGAAGGGCTAGATAAAGCTCTTGATCCAGAAAAAGGCAATAAATTTGTTCAAGGATTATTCAAGATTATTGGAGGATTTATCTCTGGTCCGGGGTTAGCATTATTTACATTAGCTTTTGTTAAGATCTTTAAGACCGTCCTCAGATTCGCTAGAGAAGGATTTAAGACGGTAATGGAAATGGGTTCTGCTGCCGAAAGAGTCAAGAATATTGAAGGTGGTATTGTTGGCTTATTACAGAAAGATGCTGGCTTAAGGAAGAAACTTGTAAGCACTACTGCGACACAAGCTCAAAAAGAACAAGCTGTAATCGCGGCCATTAAAAAAGAGAACAGCTTATTAACTCAACAAGAACAGCTAGTAAGAAGGATTGCGAAGGCAACAGCTGCAAGAGGAGTTAGAGGGTATGGTGGATCAACTGGTTTCACTGGCAAGCGAGGGAAGCGTTTCGCTGCTGGAGGGGAGGGACAAATGGAGCCGAACTTGATGACCGCTATGGCGAAGGAGGCTAGAGATGCTCCTAGTGGAGCGTCTCCTTTTGTAACTAATTTTAGAGGCAACCCTGCTGTTATGAACACTTCCGAAATGCAAGTTCGCATTAATGGAAGAGAACAAATCTTGCGCGAAGATCAAATCCCTAGATTTAACAAAGGTAGCGGGAAGAAGAACAAATTCAAAGGTCCAAAAGCGGGAGCCACAGGGACTAAGGTTGCGAATGATAAAGAATTTGGAGATCGTTTCGTGATGTTGACTCCGAAAATAGACGAAAGAAGTCATTTCGGTCCAATGACGGTGGATGATAAGAAGCACAAGGCGACGCATCAAGTTCATGGAATAAAGTCATCTCAAATTAAAAAAGCGTCTGACAAGGAAGAAAATTCTCTAGAGAAAAGAGTTAAAGACAATTTATTTAAAGAGGCTGCTGATTGGACTTCAAGAATAAAGCCATTAGATAAATCTGCACCAGTATCTGAAATAGCAAAAGGATTTGATAGTACTCGTGGGGCCAAAGGAGCTTTACAAGCTGCTATTGGGTCTGCATTTGAAGTGGGCATAAGCAAATCTTTAAAGTATGAGGCTAGAGAGAGAGATCAGGGTGGTGATTTCGATGTTAGAGGAGGGCCAAATATCAGCCAAATTCAAAAGCTTTTTGGGATACGTCAGACTATTGGTGATTTTAAAAATGCTAGCTCTGATGGAAACAAGAGATCATTCGTAAGAAAAGTAAGAAGAGAGAAACTGGCTGGAGCATTTACTAAAGAAGAGGCCGATCAACAAGCTGCAAAAGCAGCCGACAAAAAAGGAACGAACCTTAGATCCGAAAAGAGGAAAGCATATAGCGCACAAAGAGCGAGTAGAATGCCAAACTTACGTCGTAGAGTCCCAACTAATGCGAAAGGTTCATTGCCAAATTTAAAGTTAAACAAACATGTCCCTAATTACGCAGCTGGTAGTCTAATAAGACCTTTGCTAGGTCTTCTCAAAGGAGGGGGGAGAAGTAGTAAACTTCTTGGAGGAGGGGCGAGGAAAGCTTCTTTTGGGAAGAGAGCGAAACACCTTGTAGGCAGAGGGGTTGAGGGCGCAAAGCAGAGAGTCAAGGGTAGCGGAAGTTTAGGCGCGAGTATCGGCTTGAGCATGTTGTCAACCCAACTGCAAGAGGCGAACAAAGCAATAGAAGGTGAAGCGATAACTACCAAGCAAGCTCTTACGACTGTCGGGACTGAGATGGCTAGTTTCGCTGCGACCGGAGCAGCGATAGGGGGTCCGATTGGTGCAGCTGCTGGAGCTTTAGTTGGTTTAGGAATAGGCTTATTTAAAAATAAATCAGCTTTGGAAGAATACGGGGCAGCGTTGAAAGCTAATGAAGAGAAACAAAAGAAGCTTCAAAAAATAACGATAGCTCAAAGCGAAGGCTTTCAAGGGCGGAGTAAAGATACTGTCATGAGCCAATTAAGCAAGGTTGGTGGGGCAGGTTTCGAGAATCTTGATCTTAGAGCACCACTCCAAAATTTAGAGAACCAACTAAAAGCATTAACAATGGAAGCTCCTACAGAAGAAAGGGGGCAGGATCAGATTGATAAGGAGCATGCAGCCACTTTAGTACAATATACAAAAAAAACAAAAGAAGCAGGGGCAATAGCAGCAAAAACTGGGGAAATAATAAGAAAAGTAAATAAAGTAAGAGAACTTGAAGCAAAAATATTAAAATTTAAAAGCCAAAACGAAGGAAAAGCATTAAAATCAGCAGTAGCAAAACAGAGATCGAAACTTGATGATGCGTCAGACTTAATGAAAGGAGTCCAAGGGCCATTTGCAGGGATTATAAACAGAGACCTTGATGTTGGAAAAAAACAAACAGATGCGGCTGATGCGAGGGGTGATCTTGAAGATTTAAAAACTCAGTTAAGAGTAACGCAAAATCCAACCGAAAGGCTCGCGCTTAATGCAGAAATAAATAAGGCATCAGAAAACTTTAGCAAAAAAGTAAAAGATGCCGCTATTTTCATGGTGCAGAAGCAAACAGAAATAGCGAATAGACAAGCAGAAGTTGCTAAAGAGTCTGCTAAATTACAAACTGAAGCTATTCAGACTGCTATATCAGGCATCTCCAAAGGAGTCCGAGGCGAAAAGATTAATCTCAACAATATATCAGATTTCAGGAAAGATTTCAAGGGCGCAAAGACAGACGAAGACAAGGCCAAGCTTATTGCTGAATTTGAAGGAACGACACTTTCTGGTTTGTCTGAAGCAATGAAAGAGGCTTTAAGGAAAGCGGCTGGATTAGCGTCTGGAGACAGTAGAGAGCTAATAGGCGAAAGTGGTCTAACGAGCCTTAATGAAAGTGCTCGTATCGAAGGAGGGGACAAGCTAGATAAAAAATCAAGAGATGATATCTATAATTCGATGCCATCAAAAGCTAATGACAAAAGAAGGAACGATTTGGACCAAATTGCAGCAGCATTAAAAACACAAGCTGATGGATTAGCGACAAAAATGAAGGACTTCGGGAAAGCATTTCAGGCTGAAGCCGTAACAGCTGAGATGGCGAAAGTGGGAGCGGCATTGAACAAAGCAGCTGAAAATGCAGAAGCATTAGCTGGGGCGACAGGTGTAGTTACCAGCATAGCAACAAAGGTCAATGGACTAATAACTAGGGTCGATGTAAACCTTGATGTCCAAGCGAAAAGACTGGATGTACTTGAAGGACAAAGAGATACAACGAACGCACAAGTGAACGACATGGCTGAAGCTCTAGCACCCAAATGATTAGCTGATAATTTTTTTTAAATGAGCCTTTTAGTAAATAATGTAGTCGATTCTAACTCGCAAATCTCGTACTCTTATTTAGAGAGTGAAGATGTCTTTGGGTATTTAGTTACTTTAAACTATACTTTAAAAATAGAAGATGTGCTTTTCGATAATAACGATGGAGTTCTTCTTTCTGGTAGAGCAGCAATTAGGGCAGCTTACAAAAGACAAAATATAACAGCAAGGATCGCTGGTGACGAAATCCTTAATGGATTAATTACTAACGTTTCCTTTGGAGAAGGATCTCTCAATGGTGAAGATACAGTTAGTATTGGGATTCAAGAAAGGAGGAGATTAGATGATTACAGTTCAAAGACTTTTGCGAAATACATCCCTAACCCTCATTTATTAGAAAGCTTCGCAGAAAGCTATACATTCAGTAGGTCTGGTTCAGATTACTCATATTCAAGGAATATATCTATTAAGTATTCTCAAGATGCAGGAAATCAATTTTTGACAAACGCCAAGATATTTCTCACTAACTATTACTACTCTAATAGGCCCAACTTAGGATACTATGAAGATGGTATATCTGAAAACGCTAGGTTTAATGATAATTATAATGGAACTCTCAATCAGGCAATAGATTTAGTAAACTTATCTGTTAATCTTCAAGAAAATTTTGACTCTTCTTTTATTGTTGATTCTGAAAATGTATCTAAGAAAATTACTAATTCAATCTCTATTGATCAAAGAGGTTATTTGGAGAAAGTAATTAATGTTGAATTTACTTCTATAAAGTATGATTCATCTAATGTTTTAGGTTCTGCTATCGCGTCAACAATAGATAGCATAATTTCTGACGAACAGACTAAATTTGGGAAGCCATTTTCAATAGAAAAAGGGATAGCCAAAGATTCAAGAAGGGCTAATCTATCTATTAGCTTCTCTACTAACCCAGCGCTATCACAAGATAATAGCGTTATTTATAACTGCGCCAAAAATAAAGCTGGAGCATTTTTTGAATACGATTTGAGTGTTACATACAAAGCTAAAGATAAGAACTCTCAAACAAGATATGACAGCGTTTTAGCTTTATGGACCTCCAACAAAGATAAAAATGAAAGCAAGGTTGTAGGTTTGTTTTCAGAAGCCACAGACATATACGAGAAATCAAGATCGTCTACAATTGATAAACCCAAAGGGTTAGTGACAGAAAATATAAAATATACTACTGATGACTCGTATGACTCTGGTCCTTTACCAAAAGGCATATTAAAATTCAATATTTCGGTTCAGAAGCAAGATAAGGTTAAAAGAAGTTCTGTTGTTCTTGATTTAACAAATCTAAAGCAAAAGCTCGTGACTTCCGATTTAAATAAGCTGGGTTCAGCTACTGTCACAGCTACCGTTACTTCAGACCCAGCATACGGGAACTTTCATGGGAAGGACTTCTTAAATGGGAAAACCTCAGAAATGAATGCATTTTTAGAAGAGACAACCTTTTATGCTGCGAGTGATATTGTATCATCTAATTTGTCAGATGGGACTACAACTCGTGTAATACAATATATAATCGCTTAAAATGGCAACTTCGATCACATACGGGAGCTACTCTTTCCCAGAACCAATACCTCTTTTCTCCGAAGAAGATCAGGTTGTGAAACTTGCTGGCCTTTCGGATCATAGCACAATTAGGGTGAATTTGATTGGTTTTCTCACTGGGAGTGATTTAAGTGGATTATATTTGCAAAAAATGCAAATGGTTAGTGGTTTTCTAAATGAATATGAAGACTTAACTATTACAATTGGGAATGAGACTAAAACTTGTCCTTGTTCCTTCGTAGAGGGTGTTGAGTTCGGTCAAAGTGACTCTACTACAGTCCTACCATATAACTTAACTGCACTATATTATTCTGGAGAAACTTTTTCAGAATATTTTGGAGTTACAGACCCACAAAACTCTTGGTCTTATGACGAGGGGGATAATAAAGTAATTACCGCTACTCATACTCTTTCGGCGAAAGGACTGAAAGTAAATTCTGAAGATCCCTTTAGTAATGCTCGTACATTTGTGGAAGGGAAGCTTGCTGATGGATTTGAAAATATCGCTTTATTCAATAGTGGCGATAATGCCTTCTTGATATCTAGGACGGAAAATGTAGATAAAAAATCTAATGTTTATGGAGTCACTGAGGTATACTCATACTCTGCTGCTGATAGAGATAACTCTGCTAGATCTTATTCTGATAGTGGCGTTGTAGATCTTTCAACTTCTATTAGCTTTAGTAACGATAGTCAACTTTCAATTGCTGTTAATGGGAGTATCAAAGGCAGTATAGATGCAAACACAGGTACTCAAGTTGGGTTATTAACTACTGGGAATTTTACTTCAGCACAAGCGACTGATGTTGCGATGAATGCGCTAGTTAATTCCTACTCTGATTATGAATCAGGGGTTTATAGTTTTGTCCAAGAAGGTCCAACTGCGTTTAATTACAATTTAAATACTGGAGCTAATTTACTTGAATTTTCATTCACTTTCGATGACGCTGATAAAGTAGATTTAATAAATGGTAACGTTTTACATTCCTACGTTTCCTCTATTAGTTTGTCAAAAGATTCTGCTGTGTCTTCTGTCTCCATCCAAGGAGATCTAAAATATTTTGGGACTTTGTCTATTGACTCGACAGGAGAATTTGAAAACAATGCTCGCTTTCAGGCTATAGAATCAGCCCTCAGTGAAGTAGATCAATATTCAATAGCTGTATCTGCCATTCAAGATTTCTCTGGAGTAGCTACTGGTTACGAAATTAATTCATCTTATATCAAAGTCGAGCCAGAATCTTTCTCTATATCGAAAGATCCTGTTGAAAATACCATTTCATATAATTATAATTATAATAACCAAATAGACTTTTCGACAGGGCAATTAAAAAATTTATCTCTTAACATTCAGGACAAACCACCTCTTGTTATTAATAGTGTCCAAGAAACAATAAGTGGATTCCAAGCTGCTGAAGTTATATCTAGAAGTTTAGGCAATTATTCTATTTCGGCAACCTGTAATAATGATGGGAGTAAATTAGATACGTTGAGGGGGCTGATATCTGGTTATTGCACTGGAGTTTATGTCATATCAGAGTCTTATTCTACAGGACAAAATTCAATATCATATAATTTAGCAAAATATTACTAATGAGCGATATAGGTTTACTTTTTAAATTGCAAGATAAGCAATCGTCTAACCAGAAGCTATCAGCTTTTTATGATTTTACATTTGACTCTTCAGATGAAGCCAATGTACAAGGAGATAGTAGTAGTTCGACTTACACAGGAGTGCAAGTCAACTCTACTTTCGCCAATGATACTTCTTTACATACTGGATTTTTACTTGGGTCTATAGATAGTAGTGAAGCTAGTTCACTGATAAAGGCTTCGGGTATATTGCAAGGAAATAAGCTAAATTTAACTTCTGGAAATTTTCAAGTTCCTTTCGATGGTTTGAACGCAAACGATATATCAGTCTTGATCGATTTCGAGTTTGCTGACGGAGATTTTGATGATGGAATTATCATGGGTTGTTTCAAAACTGGAGAAGAAACGATTAATTCCTTAAATATAGAAACTTCTGAAGGATTCAATATTGGAGTTACCGATAGGGGTCATTTGTTTTGTCAAACTTTTGGACCTAATGGTGATGCGATTAATATAGCTCACCCTATAGAGCTATCTAAAAGAAATTTAATTTCAGTATCTACAACAGATACTTTTATCACACTTAGTTATTTTGATTATTTCAATGACTTAGTGAGAAGCTTGGCGTTGCCTGTAGATAGAAATTATATTTCCTCTACTTCAGTGTTGAATTTCGGAGGTAGCGATACTTATTTTAGATCAACGGACAATGAAACTGCAACATTTAGCGGGAGTTTAAATAGTCTAGCCATTTTCTCTGGTTACATAGAAGAAGAGTTTTTAAAAGATTTGGGGGAAGGTATGCTTGGTAGTTACAGCTTTACTGCTGGGTCTACAGTCACAGAGCAAAGACTTACTGGATATGCTGATACAATCAGTTATAAAACTGGAATAACTGGCTATGATTATATCTCTACTGGCACATTAGAGATAATTACAGGAAGAGAAGAATTTACTGGTAGTACATCACCGGCTTCTCCAGACAGTAAAAAAGAAGGGGAGCGTTACTACAAGTATTATACGTTAAATAATGGTAACGTTAAAACATTCTATAAAGAAGAGTTGGGCCAACTCCATTCAGATTCTGGATATATTTATTATCCAACGGGAGAAGGCGCTTTTGACACTTTAGGTTTAAACGATATATCTGAATCAATAGATGCTTATACAGAGCTTACTGGGATGACTCAAGATAAAATAACGATTGATTTGTTTGGGAAGACTCCTTTGACTGGCACACTTTCTGAAGTCAGTGGAGTTGTCCAGACTGCTTTGGAAGAAACTTATTCTATATATACCCCAAGTTCTTCTGGAGTAACTCTTGAAGAAGATAGCGAAGATTTTAAGAAAAACTTTATTTATTACATGGGAGGTCGGTCATGACTTACAATTATATTGTATCTACTGGAGACTCTACTATATCAGGTAGTGTTCTAAATATTTTGGATAACAATCAAATCTCTTATTCTAGACAACAATATGAAAAAGATATATATGTCATTCGAGACGAGGATGGGGAACAAAAAGAAAACCCATTTTATTTTAATGATTCTATAATCACGGGATCAAATTGCTCTTTATTAAGCCTCAACTCTCAAACTTTACTTGAGGGAGGATTTTCTATCACAACTGGGGCAAACAAATATTATTATAATATAAATGACTCTGGTAATTATGTTGTTGATGCAGAGAATTCAAAAGGTAATATTATTTTTGATCCAGTTTTAACCTTAGGCTATCAGGATTTCATCCTTTATGATAAAAGAGATTTTGCTACTGGAATTTTAATTTACTCTACTTCTTCTTTTGATTTTATAGCTATTGATGCTCTTAGATCTAAAGTAGATTCTGCTTATTCTAATGCTTCGACAGCAGGGCTTTTATTTGATAATTACGATGTTTTTTTTAATGGGCAAAAGTTAAAGTTATATGAATACCCCAATTCTACTGTTACAGGGAACTTCTTTGCTATCCCCAAAAAAGATGGAATAATTGATGTGCATTCTGATGAGCCTGATTTATTCGGGTCAGGATTTGTAGAGCACCACCTTGATCTTTATTTAAATGGAATGGAGCAAGATAATCAAGATTGTCTTCAATTGTATACTGGAGTGTATATGATAGAGACAGGGGTGAACTCTTCGTTCACTTTGGTTAGTGAAGAAACAGAAACTTATGTATTGTAATGGCTATTATTGGTGAAAGAGAAACATTAACATCTTTAGACTTTAATTTCTCCAGTTCAGGAGGTAATCATTCTGCAACTGTTCAAAGCGTTTTTGACGCAAAAGATTTGTCTGATTCAGAAAGTGAACTTGGGACATTGATTGGTTCTAGTGCTGGTAAGGTTACATTTTCTAATGATGAAATTGATAACTTGATGAAGAATTTCATACAAGTTGAGAAGACCGTGCAACAAGATGGAAACAAAAAAACAGTTTCTAGAAAACTTCAAGATTCAACATCTCTAAGATTAAAATCTCACTGTTTTATTGTCAGAGGTAGGGACTCCCATCCTCATGATAAGGGGGTTTCTGGAATAAGTAATGCTCAAGTAAGAGATTTGACTGCTTCTGGAATGCTGATTGACGGATTGGGGATTTCTAAGCCTAGAGTTTCTTCTGGAGCAGGAGCAGAAGTAATTCTTCCTTATTTCGGAGAATTACCTAATAGCCCAATAACAAGTTCTGCACAAAGATTTCCCTTCAGGAGACCGACAAGGTTGAATGGTAGTGGGGTTATAGCAATTGGGAATGTTTATAATGAAGAAAGCTCTGTAAATTCTGACGGAAGAAAAACTTCTTTGTCTTATCAAAGTGGGGATCTGAAAGAGAAGATTAGTTTCAACGAAGAGTACGTAAGTACTTTTTATAAAGACAATCCAGATTTATCTAATTACGACTTGAATTTTGGCTACACTTTGCGGGAAGCGAAGCGAGGTTTCGGTTTGGCTGGCATCACATTGGCAGGATTGCCAGAATCAGCCACAGATGAAGTCTTGTTTAGCGAGTCTGGAACTTTAGATTCAATAGCGTCAAGCATTGCTTCTAAATATGGATATTATTGGTTTATCGATCCATTTAGCTTTGGATTAATAAAATTCATAAACTCAGCTTCTGCTTCTCAATTAGGTATAACAAATCCATTGACGCAATCAGGAGATCTTCAAGAAAAATATGTAAACGCTTCATTCACGCAAAGCAATCTATCCCCAAAGATAGTCAATGCCTTTGGTTCGACAATTGAGAAACGGACTCAAACTTTTGATTTTGCTGAAGGCCAAAGATATGTTCGTTTCCATAAGCTGCAAATGAAGGGGATGAGTCAGTTTTTTAAATTTGATGAAAGTTTATTAGGATTATTTTATGGATTATATCTCTCTGGTAAATTTGATGCATTTACTTTCGATGCTTTAGCTCATTATGCTACCTTTATAGACAAAAACAATAATGTTGAATGGGGTGACAATTGGGGAAATTCAGATCAAATCCGTGATGGGAAAACATGTGGATGGGGTACTTCTATAGCTGGTACGACAGTTAGAAAATACATGGAAGATCAATGGGATGGAGATTTCAATTTAAAAACTGGAACATATGTGACGTTCCGAAAAAGTGTTGGCGGTGTGACAGGGGGGGGGAGGTTAACCAACCCATCTAGAAATAAGATATTTGGAAATCTAAAAGATTTTTTCGATTTAATATCTAGTTCTATTTATGTGTCTAACAAATTCTCACAATATAAAGCTAGAAGAATGCAGTGGGGAAGCTCAGATATGAGCATCTCTGGTCCTTTCGACATTCACGATAAGGACATCTCAGAGGTAGATGGACTTCAAACATTATACTCAGTATTAGAGTTAAATGGATTTGGAAATAAGAAATTAAATGATATATTTGCAAAATCAGACTCTTCTGGGACAGGGGGAAACCATGGATTTGTTGGAATAATTAAGGGGAACCAAAGACTTGCTGCGGGAAATAGCAAAAAAGATTTTGATTACGAGGCCGTTAATGATGAAAATTTTATTTTCATCAAAAATCCTCACACTAACGAAAACTTTTTTGGTTTCTCTAATAAATTCAAGAACAGCGTAGATAATTTGATAACGAAATCTGTTGGGATGTATCAAAAAATTAAGGCATCGGAAAGCCGAGATGCTCCAAACACATCAAAAGCTTATTATACTAGAGTTAGACAGCCAACAGATGAAGAAGGAACAGAAGAAGACAGAAAGCAGGAGGAAGCCAGAAATAGAAGGCAAGCAGGACTTGATGCCGCTGCTGAAAAACTCTCAGAGGTAGCGGAAAGATTTGATATAAGATACTTTAACGTTAAAACGAATGGGGCTTCTGGTGATCCGCTAGTTCCTATTACTCTTGACACAAAGAATGGGAAAATTTCAGACATCAAAGCTTTAGAAGCAGCGAACTTTTCCGCAAGGCAATCTAGCTCTCAAAAAACTGCAACTTCTAGTAGGACTATAGTTGGTATCAGTTTACCGGATGTTTTTTCTGTTACACTTTCTGGCCTGACCCTAAAGCTGGGCAGTTCTGGAGTGACCACAACGATTCAAGAATCGACGATGAAGCTATTGAAGCCTGATGAACAATTAATAATCAATGATGGCCAAAGAGCAGCCTTGGCTACAAGTTTCAATACTAATTTCTCTGCGAAACAGAAAAACTTCTTGGGGCTATAATTTTCTGATCGCAGCCCTTATCTTCCGAACTTCTTTTACTGGGATATCGCTAAAATCATTCCAGTTTTGAGCGTCTTCATTTTTATAAATTTCTTGCTTCCATAAAGAACGCAAAGCTCCTTTTTTAAAGTCTTCAAAATTGTGGCCTCCACCAGTTTGATCTTGCCAGTCTTGGAATAGTCTTGCATGAGGAGAAAGAATACGATCTATACTTTCATCGCTACAAGATTCAATTGATTGCGAATTGACAGCTCCTTTCGATTTATCAATCTCATCAGCTCCAACGATATGAATGTTCAGGAAGTTACGGACACATCTTACGAAAGCTCTATTACAAGCAATAGTCTCTAGAAACTTTGCCGCGAAAGAACCTGTATTTTGCAATGTAGCATTCGCCACATCTTGGTAACCAATGCGCTCTTTGTTGCTTTCATAGTTAGGAGACCAAACAATTTCACAACTAGCCACAACATAAGTATCGTTAAGGTGGTTAGTATCGAATGAGACGCTTTCAAATCCTCTGAGTCGGGCCAACTCTTTAATGCCTCCTAACATAATCAAGAGCTGTTTATCATCCAAGCCTTCTGAAGAAGTGGGGACATCTTTTTTGCGAGCTTCAAACCAGTCCTTGTTTGGATAAAGGAACTCTGATTTAATCATTGCCCTCCAATCTACAGAACCATCCTCGCTAAATTCGTATTCTACATTTTCTAAAAGCCCATGTTCATTGCGCTTGTAAAGATCAGGTCCGTAAATTTTTTTATCACTCATTTCAATCAGTATAAAGCATAAGTTTATCTAAGTCAACGAAAATATCGTCTAAATTTTCTTCGCTGTTAGCTTCGAAAAGAGAGTGATACGCTTTTCTATTCTTGAAGTAAATTGTATAAGATTTTATTTTTAAATTCTTTTTAGGCAGTTTTAGCTGTTTTTTATTTTTTTCTATTTTTTCAGATTCGTCAATTAGAGCGATCTGATCATCAAAAAACTTATACCTTTCCTCTTCGAGAGTTTCTTCGTTTGTGCAAAACAAACGCAAAGCAACTCCTTTCTTTTTAGCTTGTTCGATGAACTCTGCATCAAAGCGATCAGAGAAATAATTTATACAGTTTATGTTTTTTTGACTTAAAACTTGGTCCCCTAAAGGTTTGTTGGTAACGATTGAAATTTGGTTGTCTTTGAATAAATGAAGAGTATTTTCTTCGTTATGAAGTAAATCAAACCTAAGGACTATCTTTTTGGAAGATGCATCATATTTATGATCTGGTATAATATGAATGAATTCTTCTTTATATTTACCCCCAATAAAAATCGTTTTTCTAGAACTTTTATTTTTACCTAATTTTTTAAGAATAGCATTAGCTATTTGCTCTGGATTAATTAAGTTAATTTGTTTGGGGTTCTCTTTCAAAGAGTAGGATGGTTTCTTCCCATTTCTATGAGATTCAATTATCGCATGGTTCTTTTTCGAACCCCAAACTGGACTGCAAGTAGAGGCATGTGTGTGCGCGTATATCGCAACAATAGGCTTGTCAAAAGAAGAGGCAATGTGAACTGGCAAACTATCTATCCCAACATGCATAAGCCCATTCTTAATAATGTAAGCAGATTGCTTGATACTTTGAGTAGCAGCGAACTTTGTAACGTTTTTTATTTTTGGTTCTCCCCCAGAGCCTATTTGAATAAACTTAATATCTGGAGCTTTTTGCTTGACTAAAGATATAACCTCCTCCCAATAATCGTATTCTTTAGATTGAACTTTATTATCATTGTGAATGGTAATATAATTCTCTTCAAGAAGAGGAAAAAAATGAGGTTTAAAATGTGGTTCACCAATCTTAACTCCTAAATCTTTTGCGTAAACTTCTACTAGGTGGCTCATCTTAATCTAAATTGAATTTTATCTTTCCCGTTGTGGTTGTAGCTGTATGTTTTTTGAGTCATGCAGTGTGGTAAGAAAGCAATATCGAAAAGACCTTCGTGGTCGCCCCTACCCTCAAGTACATACATATTATCAAGAGAGTCAGAATATGGTATAACTTTGTGGACAAAAGGATTGTCATTTATAAGGTCATAAAATTCTGGCTGAGTAACGAAGAATATTTTTTTATTAGGATAAAGGTTATGCAGATTCTCCATCAGAGAGTTTGCCATTAATACATCTCCTGCTGACCTTGGAAGAACTACAGCGATTCTATCTTTGAGAGGCACATCTTTTAGGAAGTCTTCTAGTTTCGGTTTCTGAGCTTTCGGCTCTTCTTCCTTTTTCTTCTTTGTTCTTAATTCAACTGATTTAATAAAATGCTTTAATCTCTCTGTTGTGTTTTGAACTGAGAATCTTTCTTGAACATATTTTTTGCCAGTTTCAATGAGTTTTAATTTAGACTCTTCGTCCATTTCGTAAACTTGCTGTAGCCTCTCGCAAATACTATCTGGACATGTCGTGGCTTTGATGAACTGAGTGCTTGGTTCTCTATATTCATTCCAAGCTAAAGGAATCCCACCTTGATGCTCATATGCGGAGTCAGTCCCGCAAGAGTAGTCTGTAACGAGAGTAATAAGACCAGCGGCTTTAGCTTCTTGAATAGGTAGTTCTTGCCCTCCACTTGTAAATGGATGGCAGTAAACATCCATCATGTTGTATAGTTCATTTAACTCCTTCTCTCCTACCCCCTTACCGCTATTTTTAGTTTTTACAGATTTCTTAGAACCGCAAGAAGAGCAATCTTTATCTTCTCCAAAATATGGTTGAACAAAGTAGTCATCGCATTTGTGGCAGATATAAGTCGCCAAGACACTTTTATCTTCAAGATTCTTCTCTTTTAGGTATCTTGGAATATCCCACCCTTGTTGTTTCTCTCCCCAGTCTGTATGGAGTAGGAGTTTAGCTGATACCTCTGGATTTTTTGCTTTGAATTTTTTAAATCCTTCAAGTAGGTTTGGAACGGACTTCCTGAGTTGATTTTTGAAAACAAACCCAACCACAAAATCGTCTTTTAGCCCATGAAGCTCTCTTAGCTTATCTCTATCGTCTAGTGGCTTGAAATGGCTGTAATCTACGGCCCCGTGGACAGTTTCCACTGTAGAATGCCCAAGTTCCTTCATTGCCTTCTCAGCAAAGCTAGCCCAAACTAGCATTTGATCACATTTAGGTTCCATGTCGATAGCTTGATCTAAAATCGGCAAGCTATCTAAAGTTGTCCAAATTATTTTCCTTGTTTCATCCCACCAAGATTTTTTTTCATAATCTCTAAACGCCCAAACATCTTCAATTCCTAAAAATACATCTGGCTTAACTTTTTCTACAATTTTGTCGATTGAATAGAATCCATATTGAGCAGCTCTCTTTCTTACTGGCTCCTTCTCTATTTCGATTAAAGTTTTCTGGTCCGAAGGATATGTCCCATAAGATTCCCAAGGCGTATAGATGTCTCTACCGTATGGGACTCCATTGGCAGCTTCTACTACTTCAATATCTGGATCATTATGAAGAGCTAAGAGAATATTTTTCATATTCTTCCCAAACCCCGTTACCATACGGGAATAATTAGATTGAACTAATACTTTAATTTTAGAAGGGGACATCATCATCGTCGTCCTCAACTACGGACGCTTTAGGTGCAGATTTCTGATAAGTTTTTTGTGACTGTTCCTGTTTATAATCCTTCTTGTAAGCTTCTGATTGAGCAATCAGGCTTTCTTTAATATACCCTTCAAGGAGAACCGCTAAACATTCAGCTTCTCCAGCTTCAATTGGTAGCTTGAAGAATTGTGAAGAGTTTTTTGTAATAGTTAAACCCCAAGCTGGAGATTTGAAGGTTTCTTGGCCATCTTTGTTCTTGATAATGCGATTTTTATCCCAAGGAGTAAATTTAATGATGGTGGTTTTTTCTTCTGTTTTATGAAAGCCCACAAAAGGAATGCGTGTTTTCATGCAAGACAGGAATTCGCCAGCTTCATTTTCTGTTAACTTAATCGTAGTTGACTTATCTGGATTTTTAGCATTTTGCTTAAAAGAGCCTGTTTTCGTCTGATCATTCCAACTGTGTTGTAGGATCATTGAAACAAAAAGTACAGACTTCCCATTTCTGTCTTTAGTAGAATCAAAAGTGAAAGCAGATCCAGTATTCTTAGCATTTGGCTTATAAAGTGTAAATTTCATAGAAAAAGTGTATTCTTATTTAGATAATCTATTGTAACATGGCATTTACTAAAATTCAACCACAACAATTACAATTACCTACTTTTACTAGTCCTAGTGGTGATTTTTCATTTACTGATCTCTCCACTGGAATCCAGATCAATTTAGATAGGACTATCACTGGTCCAATGGTCATCACTGAACTCAAAACCAGTGCAGAAACAACTATTCTTACTGTCGCAGATAATAATTCATTTTCGGAAAATTCAATTTGCATTGCTGGCGTGAACAATCGTGTTTCAGGAGATAATAATGTTTTATTAAACGGACGATCCACAACTGAATTTTCAGGATCATTTAACACTCTTGTTAACGGAAAATCAGTTAATTTTGGGGCGAGTGGACAGCAAAATACAATTTTAGGTGGAGACGGAGTCTCTTTTGCCGATCAAGTCACAGGATCAGTGATATTAGCTGATCACGAGACAGCTGTAACTAATAGCACGAATCATTCTTTAATGGTTTCTTTTGAAAGCGGGGTTACCTTCCAAAATGGTGATGTCCAATTCAATGGTGATAATGCTAATTTTAGCTCCCATCTAAAAGTTGATTCAAGTCACTCTGGAATATTTAGCGGAAATTGCTCTATAGGAGGGGCTCTAGATGTACACGATCTGATTGTTACTGGAGCCACTCAATTTTCTGGATCTGTTGATATGGATGATCCAGTAAGATTTCACGACAGTGTACTTTTACAAGACTCTTCGGAAGCAGCATCACAGACTTGGGTTAACGAAACGGGAGTTAAGTTGCTAATGGGCGCACCCGGAAATTCAGCTTTAGCGCCTTACTTAAATACTGCGGTTGGAACTAGTTTCGGAACGAACGCTTTTTCTAAAATGGGTACGAATGATACCTTGTCAGGCCATTTATTAGTAGATACTATTGGAGACCCAGACAAGGCAAGATTAGTATTCACCTGCCATGGATTTACAGGAGTAATTGCTTTTGACGCTTTCCAAACTGGAGCGATTCCCGAACACTTTCCTTAGGCGCATCAATATCTTCTCCAACATCTTAATCAAGATCTATCTTTATCTTGGGAGTTCCGATAGCCTTTTGTTTGTCGGACATGTGCTTTTTGCCCACTTTCTTTTCGTAGTCATTAAAAGCTTTCCTTTTGACTGGATCTTCTCCACCGTTAGCTCCTGCCCTTTTCTCTGACAATTCTGAGGAATAATCCAGAACATCACCTATAGTTCCTTTCATTTTGCCAGTTTTCTCTACAAACCCATTGTGATCCCAAGCGTCATCTTTAGTGTCAATTGATGCATGAGGGGCTATAAATACTCTTTTCCATTCTAGGCCGAACTCATCAATATGGATGTGTTCTTCATTCATTCCTTGAACGACTTCTTTGTGTTCTCCTGTCTCTGGGTGTTTGTAGATATAAATGGCCATATTAGTAGATTTTTTCTAGAATTTTTTCAATACTTTTTTCGTAAGTAAACTCTTTCTGCAATTTTAATCCCTCTGTATTTTCTGATTTAGCCATCTGGACGGATTGATCAATTGATGCTGAAATCTGCTCTCCGTTGAGTCTGTAATATTCTCCTTGATTGAATTTAGCTCCTTGGTGGAAAAAGATATTATCATAGCAGGGTTGTTTGCCTATAGGATTTAAAAGTAAAGAATTATTTTCATTAGCCCAATCTTTATGTGAGCTGCAATTACTGACTATAGACCACTTCCCCAAAGCTGTTGCATTAAATGCTGGCAAGTTCCAACCCTCTCCATTGGATAAACCAGACAAGTCAATATCAATTGAATTGATTAAATCATTTACCTCGCTGTTTGTTTTAAGTCGGGGCAAAAAGTTTACATTTGAATATTTTTGATTATTCGTCGCTTGAACGCACATTTGATGCATTTGTTCTTTTTTTAAGAACGGGTTTCCGACTAAACAAGTTAGTTGATACCTTGGATTGTTACCAAATTTATTACACCATAGCTGTATGAGAGCTTGGGTGTTTTTTCTACGTTCCATCTTCCCAATAAGTCCAAAATGTATTATATCCTCACCAAGGTATTCTTTATTTGTCTTGTGGAAGTCTGGGTCAAAACCAAGGGGGACATAGGACACATTATTACACCCCTTATCCTTAAATGATTGAGCAGCCTCAGAGCAAGAAAAGAAAACATGGTTTTGAGCTTTTACAATGCTAACCTCCTCTTCTGTAGGAGAGTCCACTTCATAAAAAGTATATAAAAATTGATTATCTCCGATCTTTTTTTCTGATCCGTTAATATGCCAAACTTTTAGAGTGGGGGTTGACCTATCTAAACGACTTACCGCTTTGTCGGCATTTTGAGTTATGTAGTCTTGGTCTTCTTTTGATAACTTGTCAAAGGCTGAGAAGTCTAAATTGCCTATTGGGAAGATGTTTAGATCTAAATCTTTTTTCTTTAATTGCCTAAGAAAGTTTAAAGAAACATTCCCTAAGCTTAAAGAGTTGAATGGTGCATTGAGGTTCAGCTTATGCATTTTTTTTAATTTGTTTTTTAAATTCTTGTAGAGACTTGTGGTGTATGTTTATACATCCTTGGGCAGATATGCCGATCTTATCTCCAATATTCTTCCAAGTGTTGAGTTTACCTCTCTCTCCTCCGAAATATCTTTCTTTAAAAATAATTTTTACTCTTTCGTCACGATGGTTATTTATCAAGTCAATGATTGCGGTGAAGCTTTCTCTGATTTGACAGCTTTGATCTGGGTGTAAATCCTTAGACTCTTCAGAATAATCAATAGAATCGAAAGACAGAGTGTTTTTGTTTTTTTTCCTAGCAGTCTTTCTGCTTAAACAGAGGTATTTGGCTTTATTGCCAACATGGGTCGAAAATTTAGCTTTATTTTCATCATAATCTAAAGCTGCCTTATAGATAATATAATCTTTGTCGTTGATAATATCGGCTATGTCATTGGTGGGAAGAGACTTGGATGCGTACCTCCTAACCATATCAATGTATATGCCAGAGTGTCTGCATATTAAAAGATTTAATGCTTCCTCGTGATCTTCCTCTTTGATCAAGTTTGTTAATTCGGGGTCGGTAGATTGATTATCCATGCTTAACTATGGATTATGCTAGGGGTATTCTGGTAAAAATCAAGTAATTTTTTTTTGTTGACGGATTTTTTTCCACCAATAGAATAGACGTATTGGAAGCCGCATCAGTAAGGATACGAACCTTTGCAGTACAGTAAGGATGCGTAGTAAAGATACGTATTCTATTAATACTCACTTCGTTCGCATTAATAGAATAGCTTCGCCAGATTTTTTCATTTTTTCCTTGCCTATCAACTCCGCTGGTGTAATTAGATAGGAAATGATTTTTGAAGAGCAAGTATCACGCAAGCCTGACCACTATTCTTGGGCAGGAGATTTTATCGAAGCAATGCACAACGGGTTTTGGACCGACAAAGAATTTAGTTTCACCTCTGATTTGCAAGACTTCAACGTGTCATTAAGTGAGCAGGAAAAAGAGATCATTGTCAGGACTCTTTCAGCTATTGGGCAGATCGAAGTCGCTGTTAAAAAGTTTTGGAGTAAGTTGGGAGATAATTTGCCTCACCCATCATTGAGTGATTTGGGATTTGTTATGGCGAACGTAGAAGTTATTCACAATAATGCTTACGAGCGGTTGCTTCAGGTGTTGGGCTTAGAAGAAGTATTTGAGGAGAACCTAAAATTAGATTTTATTGAGGGGCGGGTGAATTATTTGCGGAAGTATACGCACAAGTTTTATAAGAATAGTAAGAAGCAATATGTTTATGCCTTAATTCTATTCACCCTTTTTGTGGAGAATGTGTCGTTGTTTTCCCAATTTTACGTTATAAACTGGTTTGCCCGTCATAAGAATGTATTAAAGGACACTGATCAACAAGTTAAGTATACTCGTAACGAAGAGAACCTCCATGCTTTTGTCGGAATGAAGATAATTAATACCATCCGCGAAGAACATCCTGAGCTTTTCGACGAAGAGTTAGAAGCGCGTGTTCTTGATGAAGCCCAAGAAGCTTTCAATGCTGAAAGCAAGATTGTAGATTGGATGATTAATGGTATTCGTGAGAAAGGATTAAACGCAATTGTACTCAAGGAGTTCATTAAAAATAGAATTAACGATTCTTTGGATAAAATAGGCTTCAAACAAGCTTTTGATGTTGACAAAAATCTGCTGAAAGATACCATCTGGTTTGAAGAGGAGTTGCTTGGAAATAATGCCACTGACTTCTTTTATGCTCGACCAGTCGAGTATTCAAAAAATTCGCAGACGTTCAACGCCGACGACTTGTTTTAAATGACTGATTACTATTGGCTAAATGATAAATCAAGGTTATTCCTTGAGCGGGGATATCTTGAAAAAGGAGAAACTCCAGAACAGAGGATTCGTGATATTGCAGATACTGCCGAAGCGTATCTCAATATGGACGGGTTTGCTGACAAGTTCGTAAGTTATATGAAGCGGGGGTTTTTCTCTCTAGCTTCTCCTGTATGGTCTAATTTTGGTCGTGATCGTGGCTTGCCTATATCTTGCAATGGAGTTTATGTGCCAGATAGGATGGATGGCATTTTAGCTAAACAGTGTGAGGTGGGCATGCAGACAAAGTATGGCTCAGGGACATCTGCTTACTTCGGAGATCTTCGCGAGCGTGGCGCACCAATCAATTCTGGAGGAGAATCTTCTGGGGCCGTCCATTTTATGGAACTGTTTGATAAGGTCGCTGCTGTTGTTTCTCAGGGGAATGTTCGTCGTGGTTCTTTCGCGGCTTATCTCCCTATCGAACATCCTGATGTAAAAGAGTTTCTCCGCATTAAGAGTGAGGGTAACGCTATTCAAGAGATGTCTTTCGCTCTTACTGTAACTGATGATTGGATGGAAAGCATGATTGATGGTGATCAAGAAAAGCGTCAGCTTTGGGCTTCTATAATCAGAAAGCGTTTCGAGACTGGGTATCCATACATCTTTTTTCAAGACACTGCGAATAAGAATGCGCCTGATTGTTATAAAGACAAAGGCATGAAGATTTATGCTTCTAATCTTTGCAACGAGATTAGCTTGCCGTCTAAAGAAGATGAGTCTTTTGTTTGCTGTTTATCCTCTTTGAATCTAGTTAGATGGGATGATATTATAGAGACTGATGCCATTGAAATCTTAGTCAAGTTCCTTGACGCAGTAATGGAGGAATACATCCTGAAAACAAATAATATGCCGTTCATGGAGTCTTCCCATAACTTTGCCAAGCGTCACAGAGCTTTGGGCATGGGAGTTCTTGGTTGGCACTCTTACCTACAAAGCAAGATGATCAGCTTTGAAAGTATGGAGGCTAAAATGCAAAATAGTTCTATTTGGAAGACTATCCGTCAACGTGCAGATAAGGCTACAGAAGAATTGGCTCAAGAGTTAGGGGAACCTATGTATTGTGAGGGCTATGGTCGTCGGAATACCACCACCCTAGCTATCGCCCCGACTACAAGTAGCTCGTTTATCTTGGGTCAGGTTTCTCCGTCTATCGAACCTCTCAATGGTAATTATTTTACTAAAGCCCTCGCCAAAGGTAAATTCACCTTTAGGAATCCTTACCTCAAAACCCTCTTGGCCGAGAAGGGTAAAGATAATGACGAAGTTTGGATGAGTATTCTAGGAACAGGAGGGTCAGTGCAGCATTTATCCTTCTTTTCTGAGGAAGAGAAGGAAGTATTCAAAACTTTTGGAGAGATCAGCCAAAAAGAAATTGTTATTCAAGCAGCCCAAAGACAAAAGTATATTGATCAAGGGCAATCTTTAAATCTCATGGTTGCTCCTAAAGCTCCCGCGAAAGAAGTGAACCAGCTTCTAATTTATGGATGGCAGAATGGCATCAAAGGATTCTATTATCAGAGAAGTGCTAACCCTAGCCAAGAACTAGCAAGATCCATGATGGAATGTAAATCTTGTGAAGGGTAAAATTCCCCAAGATTCTGGATCGTGTATATACATGCACTATGACTGAACCGGAAATTAATTTTACAGACGAGGTAGAACTCGACGAAACAATAGCATTTATACTAGACCGTATCGACGAAGCACAATTCGGCGAAGATTGATTTAGTATATCTCTATTGTCTGAGAATTTCCAGCACCCAAATGGGGCTAGAAAAACAAAAACTAACTAAAAATAGTAGTATGACAATGATGATAAACAAAATGTTGGCTCCCTTGGTTTTCGAGGGAGATATCTTTAAGCGTATGCAGTTGTTAGCTAATGAAGCTAATGCTCCATTGTATTCAGGCTCTGAGCCTTTTGATGCTTATAAAGACAAGGATGATAATTTTATTCTTGAGTTTGCATTGGTCGGATTAGATCAGAAAGATATTTCTGTATTTGTAGCTGGTCAAACCTTAAAGATTGAGGCAGGATCTCAGCAAAAAGATAACGATGCTGAATTCTACCATAGAAAAATATCTCGACGCTCTGTCAAGAAGCACTTTACCTTGCACCAGAACGTTGATAAGGATTCCATTGAGGCAGAATATAAAAATGGCCTATTAAGAATCAAAATACCTCTTGAGAAAGAGGAACAAAAAGATATAATGATCAAAGTTAAGTAAGGCTTTGAGGTGACTTGTATCGCTCCTTCTAGGTTGTGCTTACCTAGAAGGAGTTTTTTTATGATCACTTACGGCATAACAGTAGCAGACGAGTTTTTCGAATTTAAAAGATTAATTAATTCACTTGAGCCATATGTTTTACCAGATGAGGAGATTGTCATCTTGGCAGATCAGAACAAAGTAACCAAAGAGATCGAAGAGTTTTGTGAGCTTTGCGGGTTGGAAGTGAACTATTTTGATTTCCAAAAAGATTTTTCTGAGTTTAAAAACACTTTGTTTGACTTGTCTACTAAAGACTACTTGATGCAGATAGATGCTGATGAGCAGATACCCCCTTCTCTACTACATGCTTTGAGGACTGTCGGCCAACAAAAGCCAGAGATTGACCTCCTTTGGATACCAAGAATTAACGTTGTTCGCGGGGCGACAGGAGAGCATATCAAAAAATACAACTGGAAAATAGACGATATGGGCTGGGAAGGATTTCCTGATTTTCAATCTCGTTTTGCTTCTACCAAAGGCCATATTAAGTGGGAGAATAAAGTTCACGAGGTTTTAGTGGGATCGAACAACCCATCAAAACTTCTTGAATTCCCAGTTGAGAATTTTTCTATCCTTCATGTTAAGGATATTCAGAAGCAAGAAAAACAAAATGAACTCTACGAAACTATATAATTATGAACATTAATTTTGAAGGTATTGAACGTATTAACCATGTTTGTGAAGTTGGTTGTTTTTTGCCAGACACTATTCAATCAAAACAGTTTTTAGGCACACACGTAAAAACAACTTTAATAGAGCCAAATCCAAAAGCATTTAAACAGTTGCAAAAGTCTTTTGGTAGTCATAAAAATGTTTCATTGTTGAATTTGGCGATTACGGATAAAGGGGGAAAAGTAAAAATGTATAATAGGTGGGATGATGCAGATGCTTCTTGCTTTGTCGATTCGGAGTTTAGTCCAGCTATTGTAAATGATCAATATGTAAAAAACGATGAAGATAGCTTTATGGTAGATTCTGTATCCTTTGATAAAATTGATAATGGTAATATAGATATTTTATCCGTTGATACAGAAGGTCATGAATGGTTTGTGATTAAAAACATGAAGAGTAGACCAAAGTTTATAATCTTGGAAACTCATGGTCAAAGTTATATTAATCCGTATATTAATAATATCACAATGTGGATGAATCAAAACGGTTACGTTGTCTTAAAAAAAGATGAGTCAGATACATTATACTCAAAGACTTAATATTTTAGTTAGAGTTGAAGGTGGGTTAGGAGATTGCTTACTTTCTAATAGATTTATTCCTGCCATCAGGGAATATCACTCTGATTGTCATATTACTTTCGCATTCGATAATGATAGGGGAGAGGGTTACCAACTAGATGTCTTAAAAAAATTCTATCCAAGCATATCTGATAGATATTGTTTTTGGGGTGAGATTGATAAAAGTGATTATGATTTCTTTTATGATCTCCATATCGACAAAATGGAATGGACGACTTATGATTTTGATTGGTTGAGTAGATTCTATTATTTCCCCAAGCCAGAGATTACAGTCCAAAAAGGAGATTATGTTTGTTTGCATTTGACTCATAATTTATGGGAGCCAAAAAATCTTAAGAAGGATTATGTCACCAAACTGGTCAACTCTCTTTATGATACTGGCAATAAGCTAGTCGCGATTTGCACAGAAAAAGAAAAAGAGCGTTACTCTGATGTTTTGGATAAAGTTAAAATAGTTTGCTCTAGTATTGATAAAGCATGTATTACCGTAATGGGAGCTAAAGCTTTTGTAACTATTGATTCTGGTTTTAAATATATAGCTTATGCGAATGGAGTTCCGACTATTGAAACAGCAGATTATTATTCTCAAGTCGGGGCTACTCATCCAATGATTAAAGCAAGGTGGTTGCCATTCCAAGAGCGTGGTTTACCACTTTATTCTGATCCTGAGTATTTCTTAGTTGGTTTGAGAAGCATTTTAGAAAATAGAATTTCTTCTATATTCCCTTATAATAATTCCAATAAAAAAACATTTAAACTATGAATAAGTTACAAATAGTAGAAGGTATACTTGATGAGTTAAGACCATATGCGATTCCTTTCACTATGCGTAGGTATGGCAATCCAAATAGAGATGGTGGATATGGTTTACTAAAAAAAATTACTGAAGAGTCTCCAATTGTTTACTCTCTAGGCGTAGGGGTGTTTATTGAAAATATTTTATTCGATTTACAAATGGCTGACTCTGGGAAAAGGGTATACCTATATGATGATAACTTAGATGAGCTACCCAAAAACCACGAAAACTTTACTTACAAAAGAAGTTATGTCTCTTCTGAAAATGCGTCAAAGCATATTGAAGAAAATGGGCATAAAGATGAAACAGATATTCTCGGACAAATAGACATTGAAGGTGCTGAGTATGAATTATTTTCTGAAGTAGATGAGTCTTATTTCAAACATTTTTCTCAACTAAGCGTAGAATTTCATGATCTTCACGAGCCTACGGTTGAAATGTTGAATGTATTTAAAAAGTTAAATAAGTATTATTATATTTATCATATTCATGCTAATAATAATAGAATGGTGTTTGATTCAGAAAAAGGGATTCTTCCGCAAGTTTTGGAGATTTGTTTTTTAAGAAAAGATAAGTTGGATTTTAATCCTTATTTCTGTAAAATACCTCGGCCTATTAACGGTATAGATAAACCTTGCAGGATTGAAGATCCAGATATTTTTTTACAATGGTGGTGTGATTAGTTATGGAAAAATTAGGAATAGTAATACCAGAGATACTAGGAGTAGGAGATAAAGTTCAATTTTCTCATATTCCAGAAAATTTCTATAAAAATCATGGTATTAAATTAATTGATATTTCTAAATGCTGGACTCTTGATAAAAATCCATACATTCAAAGAGGAGTCAAGCCTGATAAAGTTCTTGATTTGTGGAAACTATCTTGTAGTTCTGGCCATTACTTAAGCAGGGCAGAATTAATGAATTCCGTTTTAAAATTTGAAAAAATATATTGTCGATCTCCTAGACTTTATTTTAACGAAGAGCCGAAATATGTTATACAAAATAAAATTTGTTTACATTCTCAGGGAGTTAGTTCAAAATCAATTTTTTCTGATAAGATAATCAAAACTATTAAGGAGAGATATCCTAATTATCATATTGTTCAGATAGGAGGGGGAGGTGATGTTGATTGTGGTGTAAATGATTTGCGTGGGTTAAATATGTGGGATACTGTTAGAGAGATTTCGACTTCTGCTATTTTTATTGGTGTTAATAGTGGGATGATGAATATAGCTAATTGCTACCCGCATATAAATAAAAAACTCATAATTGATTTGTCTTCTGGAGAATTTGATCAAAATTTGAATAAATTTCATCCCTTATCCTTTAATCATCATTTATTTTTATGGGTGGATTATGGTTGGCAATATTACAATGATTCCGAAATTGATATTGGATGCACTTATTCTTACAATAAAATATAATGATTAAGTTAAAAGTAGATGAGGGATACGCTTTTGATTACTTAGCTATCCTAGAGGTTAAGAAGAACAATAATGCAGAACAGACAGAACTTTGGCTAAATTGCTCTGCTTATTTATCAAGTCAATTTTCTAAAGAGTTTTGGGACAATTTAATCTCGTCCAAAGAATACGAGGATATGGTTTTAGTTAACCAGAAAACTTTTGATGCAGTTGATAAAGCTCGTTATGGAGAAATAACTGCCAAAGAAGTTGATGATTGTAATATGGAAAGATATAATGCTAAACAAACCTTCCTCAATAAATTTTTTCCAGAAAGTGGTCAGCAAGAATTCAAAACATAATCATAAAAGAGCATTTGATAAAACGATATCTCTTTTTACTTATATTTCATCAGAAGATGAGGTAGAGATAACCTTGGGGGTTGTTGAACATTGCACTTCTGTTTTCGAATTTGATGATATAGTTATCTGCTCAAAAATTCCTAATCTAGATACCTCTAAATTTGAAACACTTGGAGCTAGATTCGTTTTTGAAGATGACTTAGACTCCAGTTATGAATCCTATAATTTTTTTAAACTTAATCGTTTAGATGATCATATAAAGACGGATTTTGTTTTGACGGTAGAAAATGATGGCTTTATCATTGATGCTTCACTTTGGAAAGATGAATTTCTTGATTATGATTACATCGCCCCCCCTTGGTATGACCCAGTAGATGATCCTAAATATAGAGTTGGGAATGGGGGCTTTTCTCTTAGAAGCAAGAAATTATTGGAGGCAACTAAAATAATAACAGATTCTCGTGATGGCCCCTTTGGTAATGAAGATATATTCATTTGTTGGAAGTCGAAAAAAGTGCTGGAGTCCTTCTATAAAGTCAAATTTGCTCCAGTTGAGTTGGCAGCTGAATTCGGAGTTGAGAATAATCTTTGCCCAGAACAGAATCACGTTGTAATGGACAACCTCTCAACTTATGACACATTTGGGTTTCATGGTTTTGAACATATACCTTTGATGCATTCTACTTTTTTAAAAAAATAAGATATGAAAAAAATAATTATTACAGGAGTAACAGGGCAAGATGGTAGCTTCATGGCAGACTACCTTTTGAAGAATACTGAACATGCTATTGTCGCTGGAGTTCGACGTTTGAGTGTAAAAAACCATGGTAACATTAATCATCTGGTAGATAATCCACGATTCAAGCTCATTGATCTTGACGTTGCAGATCAGGCTAATACAGAGGCAGTGATAGAAGAGGAGAAGCCAGATTACTTCATTAATTTCGCCGCTAATTCTTTTGTCGGTGTGAGTTGGAAAATGCCAGTTAATCACATGGAGACAAACGCGATGGCTGTTCTTTATCAACTAGAAGCTATAAGGAAGCATCGCCCTAATTGCCGCTACTACAACGCTGGCTCCTCAGAGGAGTTTGGGGACGTTTTACATTCTCCTCAGTCAGAGCTTCATCCTTTGCGTCCAAGAAGCCCCTACGGGGTTTCTAAGGCTAGCGCGAGGCACATGGTAAAAGCATGGAGGGATTCTTATAACCTTTACGCTATTCAGGGCTGGTTATTCAACCACGAAGGAACTCGTCGCGGGGAAGAATTTGTTACCCGTAAGATCACCAAGAATGTCGCTCGTATCAAATACGAGTATATTTTAAATGATTTTAAACCCCTTGAGTTAGGCAATATTGATGCGAAGAGAGACTGGAGCGATGCTGAAGATTTTGTTGAAGGCGTTTGGTTGATGCTCAACCAAGAGTACCCAAAAGAATACGTGCTTTCTTCAAACGAAACTCATACCATTCGTGAATTTGTTGAGGAGGCTTTTAATTTTGCAGGGTTTGGTTCCGAGAAGTGTCGTTGGGAAGGCCGTGGAGTTGATGAAAAATATTACCACGGAGATAAGGTGCTGGTGCAGATCAACCCTGAATTCTATCGTCCTGCTGAAGTAGACCTCCTTTTAGGAGATTCCTCATTAGCAAGAAGAGAGCTTAACTGGAACCCTCAGACTGATTTTCTAGAATTAGTCAGAAAAATGGTTGCACACGATCTCAGGGAGTGCTAACCTAGATTCATGCCAAGAGGTAAAAGGGAATGTCCAAAGTGTTCTGCTTCATGTTCTACCCGCGCTTCAGTGTGTGAGTGCGGTTTTAGTTTTAAAAGCCAAAAAAAAATACCCAAAAAGCCTACTTATTTTAAAGAGAGGCAACAGTTTATAAGGAAGATGCTGAATGATCAGTCTTCTATTGACTATAAACTGGATATGATCGCAGCTACAAAGCTGTTCAAGCATTTCAAAAATGAGGTTGACTTTTTGCTGAAGGTTAAAGCTCCTTTCAAGTTTGATCGTTCAATAAAATATTTTTTATCCAAGGAGGGTTTAGATTATTTAGATAAAAAACATAAAGAGTTTCACTATAAGCCAAAAAACTCTGAGAAAATGGTTGACCAAAAGGTCAAATCAGGAGAGGATATGTTGATCGAAAAAAGAAAAACCCTGAGAGATTTTTTAGATGAGTAAGAAAAGTACGAAAGAAACAGTTGGGACTTCGGAATTCATGTCGAAGTTTTTTAAGAGCAATAAAGATTACCATTACAACTACGAAGAAACTGCGAAACCTTATGTGGTTTCAACTGGCTCTCTAATTCTGGATCAGTTTGTAGGTGGTGGTCTTGGAGCTGGACTCCAGCGTTTTATTGGTTGCAATGAGGGGGGCAAAACAAATGAAGCACTTCATGTTATGAAGAATATGCTTGAGACTGTAGAAAAAACAAAAGGTCTGTATATTAAAGCGGAAGGTCGTTTGTCAGAAGATATTCAAAAACGTTCTGGCTTGAAATTTGTGACCGACCCAGAAGACTGGGAATTGGGTAATTGCCTTGTTTGGGAGTGCAATATTTATGATGTAGTTTTCGATGGCCTTAGAGAACTACTAAAGAATAACCCAGATAAAGAAAAATTTTGCATTGTCATCGATAGTATGGATAGCTTGCTTCCTAAATCTGATCTAGAGAAGACCACCAGTGACGCAGCAAAAGTTGCAGCAGGTGCGTCTCTAACTTCAGATTTCCTAAAGCGAGTTAGTCTTGGTATGGGTAAGTTTGGTCATATGTGCATTATGATCTCTCAGGTTCGGTCAACTATTAAAACGAGTCAGTATGCGGCTAGTGATCCAAACAACCAAACTAATTCTAGCGGTGGCAATGCAGCTCTTCACTATCCAGACTGGATTATAAACTTCGAAAGAAGAAATCAGTCTGATTTGATTTTACAAGATCAAAAAGCAAGACCAAGCCCAGAGAATTCTATCATAGGCCATTATGCGAAAGTTCATATTCAGAAGTCTACGAATGAAAGCACTGGGATGCGTATCCGTTACCCAATCAAGCATGGTCGTACTGACGGGAAGTCTATTTGGATTGAGCGAGAGATTATTGAAATGCTTTTAATGTGGAACTTCATTGAGAAGGCTGGTTCTTGGTTCAAGATTGATGATGAGCTTATTAAGTATCTCGCTGATAGGGGAGTTGAAGTTCAAGAGAAGTATCAGGGAATGAAATCTCTCTATGACCTTTTGGAGAACAATGAAGAAACAGCCAAAGGAATGCACTTGTTTATTGCTGAGAATATTTTTGTATGATTTTTCTGACGACAACTGGTCGTGAACAGAAGCTGAAAAACTCTTCGAAATATTTAATCAACTGGGACGAGAAATGTCGTAGTAAAATCCAAAAAAGAGTAAAAGACCTTTTGCACTCACACTGGATCTCTGATATAGTTTTTGAAGAGTTCCCTGTTCTTGGGACTAGAATGACTATAGACTTCTACAACGCAAATAAAAAACTTGCAATAGAAGTCGATGGCAATCAGCATTACAAATATAATAAATTTTTCCATTCAAACTCTAGGCAGAATTTCTTGTCACAATTGCAGAGAGATGAGAAGAAGGAATATTTTTGCGAAATCAACAAAATTAGACTTGTAAGAATACTGGAGAAGGATACTCTCAATGAAGATCTGCTGAACAAGTTAGACGTAATATGAACTTTTTTGACAAAACAGACAATACCTTACCTCAAAGCATTCTTACTAAATTGTTCGACTGCACTGGCTCCCCAAGTGGAGGAAACAAAGGGTTCTTCCTATTTTACATAAATGAAGTTGGTCATCCTACTCTCTCGACTAAAACAGACAATACTTGTGTTGATATGGCTCTCTCTAAATTAGTCGAAATATCTCAACAGCAGGAGGTGAGCGAATGATAGCTAGCTTAGACTTAGAGAAGACGGTTTTAAAGGGACTTCTCCAACATCCCAATAAGTGGGCTGAAGCTTCAGTATTCTTAAATCAAAAAGATTTCTTTAGCGATGATTCTGTTGTAAACCTCTCTATCTTTAAACTCATCCGAAATGCTCTGGATAATGCAGAGACTATAGATGACACTATACTCATACCAAGGTTAGAACAACTCAAGGTTAGTTTCCCAGACAGCATCGATCTTCCAGAATACATACGGTCTTTGGTTTACCACAAGATAACCGAAGATATCTTTATTTCTTCGGTTAGAGAATTAAAGAAGTTCTCTGCTCGTAGAGAAATTTATCGTGCTGCGAAAGACGTTGCGTCTTACGTTAAGAAGGTAGACCCAAATCTCAAGTATTCAGAGATTATTGACAAGTCAGACGAAATTTATAACAAGAATATAAAAGAGTTTGAGTTCAATGATGAAGGTCCAATCAACCTATTCGATATTATGGAAGAGTTGGTTGAAGGCAGGGGGAACAATCCGATTGAAGAAGCTGGTCTAATGGGGCCGCACCAACGCATCAATGATATTTACGGTTCTCTACTTTTAGAAGGTAACATCTCTGTTATTGTTGCTCGCTCTGGTGTTGGTAAAACTCAGTTCTGTATGGACTATACAATTAGAACTGGAGCTAAATACAATATCCCTATTCTTCACTTCGATAATGGAGAGATGAGTGAAGAAGAGTTAACTCTTCGCCAGTGTTCTGCAATGACAGGTATACCAATTTATCTTTTGCAAAGTGGTAAGTGGAGAACATCTAGTTATAAAGACTGGACTGTAGAACAGGTTATAGGAAAAGTTCGTAGTGCTTGGCAGCAGATTAAGGAAGGTAAGATGAAATTCTATTACCAAAATGTTGCTGGTATGTCTGCTGAAGAGATGTGTTCTTATTTGAAAAGGTTTTATTACTCTAAAGTTGGTAGGGGGAATAAGATGATTTTTAGCTTTGATTACATTAAAACAGACTTTAATAATCTGGGTAAAAACGAAGGTTGGCAACAAGTAGCCTCAATGGTTCATTTGTTTAAACAAACGATTCATAGGGATTTGTGTTTTGATGGCAAACCTTGCGTCTCAATGATGACTTCTGTTCAAGCGAATAGGCTTGGGATAACAGGGAATAGGGGAGTAGATTCGATAGTCGATGATGAAAGCGTAGTCTCTCTTTCAGATGGCATCACTCAGTTTTGTTCTCATTTGTTTTTATTGAGGAAAAAAATACCAGATGAAGTTCATGAAGATGGAGATCGTTTCGGCACTCATAAGCTAGTTAACCTAAAGGCTCGGCACTTGGGTAAAGATGCCCTTCGTGCGATCAATCCTGTAGAAATGCCAGATGGCTCTAATCGTAAAAACTTCATCAACTTGAATATTGAAAACTTCAGGGTTGAGGAAAGGGGCGACCTTCAAGATGTTGTAAACTCTGCCAATAATATTGACGTTTCTTTGGAGACTAATGAAGAGAATGACGATATCCCAATGGTTCTTTCGCGATGACTGATTACAGATCTATTTTAGAGGACTTAGGTTATAAGCTAAAAGACCACGGCTCTTATTGGAGAACTAGTGCAGTCTACAGGTCTGGGGGCAATAATACTGCCCTTCAAATTTACAAAGACACTGGAGTCTGGAAAGATTATGTGGAGGATTCTATATTCCTTCCGTTTGAAGCGTTACTTCAAAAAACTCTCAATACAAACGATAAGAATGTTTTAAGTTCTTATTTAAAGACTGATGGTGTAAATATATATGAACGCACCAAAAAAAAGCATCTTTTGAGTGAGGAAAAAACATACCCAGACACTTGTTTGAATAGGCTATTGCCTCATTATGATTTTTATTTTAATAGAGGAATCTCAGAAGATACTCTCAAAAAATTTAAATGTGGGCTAGCTATGTCTGGCAAAATGTATCAGCGAGTTATATTCCCTATCTCACGCTCTGATGGTAAGATACATGGGTTTTCAGGTCGCAAGGTAACAGATGACCCTAGACCTAAGTGGTTACACAATGGGCGTTGTTCAGACTGGTTCTATCCTTACTATACTATAGATGATGTTGCTGCTGCAATTCAGGAGCATCGTTGCGTATATGTCGTAGAATCTATTGGAGACTGTATTTCTTTGTTTGATGCTGGAGTCAAAAATGTTCTTGTTTCTTTTGGGTTGAATATTTCGCCAAAGTTTATTTCTAAACTACATGGCTTGCCTTTGGATAAAGTCATCATTGCTTTTAATAATGATTTTAATTCAGGTTCCAACAGAGGATTTGAAGGTTCGATCAAGTCTATATTTAAACTCTGTGATCAAATTGATTTTGACAAAGTATTCTTTTCTCCTCCTCCAGAAAATGACTTTGGGGACATGAGCGAGAAGCAAATACATAAATATGTTGAATATTGTGCGTCGATTCAGCATAATGAATCGATGGCTAACGTTATTGATTTCGCCAAAGAGATGAATAAGCGAGGAGTCAACAAAACTTTCTCTAGTAATTTGAGAAAGCTTGAAAAGAAATTCGACTTCCATTATGGAGAAATCTGAAAATAAGCCCTTATCAGCATCTCGCATCAAAACGATGCAAACCTGCACTTGGCAATATTGGGCGAAGTATCACTTGCGTTTGCCAGACAAGTCTAATCACGGCTCTCTTCGTGGAACCATTTGTCACGCAGTATTTGAGAATCTAGGAAATCCTCGTCATAGAAAGCACTATAGAGCGATTATAAAGGCTCAAGATATAAATGTCAGTTCTTCGATCAAGAGAATGGTGGAAGCTTATGCCAAAAAGTATGAGATAGACGATTTCGAAAATATGGATTTGATCAACAAGATGACAGTTGAGGGTCTAAATTTTGATTTCTTTGGAGACACAGATAGTAAGCCCACAGAATCCATCTCTGAGAAAGATTTCGATATATCTGTAGCAGATGGAGATAAAAACTATAGAATCTTAGGATTTATTGACAAACTCTTTTTGTTCAAGAGGAGGAAGACTGCTATCATTAGAGACTTTAAAACTTCTAAAAGTATTTTTGAGGGCAAAGAGTATTCGGACAATATGCAGGACTACATGTATTGCCTTGCGGTAAAATATCTATACCCAGAATACCTAAAACGCAAGATGGAATTTTTATTTTTAAAATTTGACCTTGAAGGGGAAGGTTGTTTGGAAATGCAACCACTAGACGACTTAGATTTAGAGGGCTTCGAATACTTCTTAACTGACATCCAAAAAGTCATCAATAACTTTAATGAAAAAACAGCCGTAAGTGGACTTGCTTGGGACAAGGGATACCCTGCAAAAGAAGATGGGTTTGCGGGTAAGATTGTTTGCGGTAGGGCGACTTACGTTGGTCAGTTAAAAAAGAATGGAGACTTGATGTGGCATTGTCCGTTTAAGTTCCCATTTGATTATTATCATCTACTTGGCGACAACGATAAGTTCATTAAATCCTCTTATGTCAAAAAAGACTTGCAATACATGCTCGACGAAGGAGTGGGAACTCATATCGAAAGCAAAAAATATTCAGGATGCCCTTCTTTTTCATTTGACAAGTCGGTAGATCTTATTTAGGATCTAGCCATGGTTCCTCTTTTTAAGAGTCAATTCAGTGTAGGAAAGTCTATCCTCACCTCAGAGAAAATATTAGACATAGCTAAAATAAACCAATTAGAAAAGGTTGTTTTATTGGAGGATACTTTTTATGGGTTTAGGGTATTCAATAAGCTCTTTCAGGAGGAAGGAATCCCTCTTGTTTTTGGATTGAGAATATCTGTTGTTAATACGGATGGAGATTTTAATGAAAAACCTAGCAAGCTAGCTATTTTTGCAAAAAATAATCAAGGAATACAAGATTTAAAGAGGATATCTTCTAATGCAGCTTTGAATGATCGGAACTCTCTAGTCTTGTCTGAATATGGCGAAAGTGATTTTGAGAATCTAAAGGTTTGCGTCCCCTTCTACGATTCTTATGTATTTAATAATTTATTCCACTTTGGGCTATCCCACATAGATATTAAACATTTAGATCCAGTTTACTTTATCGAAGATAATAATCACCCATTTGATTTCCAAATCAAGTCTGTTATTGACAATCTGGGAGTAAAAACTCAAACTGCAAAAACAATCCTCCACCACAACAAAGATGAATTTGAGGCTTTGCAAATGTATAAGGCTTCTTGTAGTAGATCTCAAGGACGAGCGCCTACTTTTCAAAGACCAAACTTAGACCACTTCTGTTCAGATAATTTCTGTTGGGAGTCTTATAAAGATGTTACCGTATAATCAAAAATATTTAGTATTCGATACTGAGACGGAGGGTTTGAATCTTCATTCTTCTCGCACTTGGCAAGTCTCTTGGCTTATATGTCAGGGAGGTAGGGTTTTGAAAGAAAATGATCGGTATATAAACCACAACAATCTACAGATAAATTCAGTTGTAGCTAAATTAACGGGTTTTTCTTGGGAAGAATATGATCGAAGGAAGGAGCCTTTGAAAAATGTCTGGTCTGATTTTAAAAAAGATTTATTCAATCCTGAGTATAAGGTTGTTGGTCAAAATTTATTAGGTTTTGATGTTTATATGGTAGCAGCGATGCAAAGAGCTTTGGGTGAGATCCCAGACTATAGTTACTTAGAAAGAATTTACGATACTAGAGCTTTCGGCAAGGCTTACAGGGAAGATCTTGGCAAACCCAAGAAGGATTTATTGAGTTGGCAGTATAAGATAATTCATGACCGATCCCTCAAGGCGAGAGTTTCTCAAAATCAGTTGCTCAAATTCTTCGGTATAGAATTTGAGGAAGATAAACTGCATGATGCCTTATATGATAACAAGATGTGCTTTAAGGTTTTTTCTGCACTTAAAAAAGAAATGAATTTGTGATGTTTGAAGATTTTTCTATTTATGATGATTGTGAGCCGCTTGGTGTGGAATTGCCAAAGACTTCAGTGAGCGAAACTGTTTTGAAGAGCATCGACCTTGATAAAAAAAGCTCGACTAAAGAGATCATGTATGAGCTTGCTCGTAAGGGTTTACGAGACAAGGGCATTACAAACTTTAGTAATAAAAAAGAATATTTTGATAGGACTATACAAGAGCTAGAAACTTTCGAAGAGCTTGGGTTTACAGATTATATTTTGTTGAACTGGGATGTTCTAAACTTCTGTCATGAGAATAAAATTCCTACTGGAGCAGGTCGCGGCTCCGCTGCTGGGTCTTTAGTTTTGTATTTGCTTGGGGTCACTAATATTGATCCTATCCCTCATAATTTGTTCTTTGAACGTTTTGTATCAAAGAGTCGTGCTAAAAAAGTTTACGATAAACGAAACAAAGAGTTCCTTGTTGGTAGTCTTCTTCCTGACGTTGACTCAGATATTAGTTACGATCAGAGGCAAAAAGTGATTCAATATATTGAAAAAAAACATGAGGGCAGGACAGCAAAGATCTTAACCTTCAACACTTTTAGTTCCAAGCTTTGCATCAGAGAAGCCACTAAGTATTTTGATGAAGCTAAGGAAGACCAAGCTAATTCGGTTAGTGACATGATCCCCAAGCTTCATGGTAAGGTGTCCTCTTTAGAGAGCGCGAGAGAAGAGAATGAAAGGTTTGACAGTTGGGCAATTAAACATGATAGGACTTTTGTCAATGCTAAGAGGATTGAGAATCTAATTAAAAATACGGGTGTTCATCCATCTGGCATTGCTATTTGCTCACAATCAATCGGAGATGTTGTGCCTCTTCAAAAGACCAAAGATGGAGACTTGATAACAGGCTATAACATGCATGATGTCGCTGACCTTATGGTTAAGTTCGATATTCTTGGACTAAGAACACTTACAATCGCTCACAGAACTTGTGACAAAATTGGGATTAGCGTAGATGATATAGATGCTAATGACTCATTCATATACGATAAACTTCAAAGTTACAACCACCCAGAAGGTCTTTTCCAAATCTCTGCGGATACTAACTTTAGGGTTTGCCAAGAAGTTAAGCCAGATAATCTAGACGAGCTTTCTGACGTTGTCGCTCTGGCTCGCCCCGCTGCCTTGCAATTCGTTGCTGAGTATTGTAACCAGAAGATGGCTCCTTCTGATTTGAATCTTCACCCAGAGTTAGATAAGATTCTTTCTTGGTCTAAAAATGTTATCTTGTACCAAGAGCAGTTGATGCAAATTGCTCACAAGGTGTTTGGGTTTACACTTGAAGAGGCTGAAACACTTAGGCGTATCGTTGGTAAGAAGAAAGTTGATGAGATGCCAGCATGGGAAGAAAAAATTTATACTGCTGGAGAAAAGCTTGGTCTTGGAGAAGAGATTTGTAAATTCTACTGGGACGCTCTTGATGCTTCTGCGAACTATTCCTTTAATAAGTCCCACAGTTTTGCTTACGCTGAATTAGCAGCGAAGACTGTATACTTAAAATACAAATACCCTAGAGAGTTTTTCTTATCTGTTCTTGAGTCTTCTGAGTTCGACCCAGATCCTTTGGGAGTTGTCTCTTCTGTCCATCAAGAGTTAGACTACTTTGGTATTAAATTACTTCCCCCGAATTTATTTAAATCGAAAATGAATTTTTCTATTGAGGGAGATGATATCAGATATGGTCTAAATGGCATTAAAGGCATTTCCTCTAAATCTAAAGAGGGTCTTTTGTCTTTCAAAGGGTCAGATGGTTTTGAAGGTAAGTATGATGTATTCGCTGCTGCAAAGAATTGTGGCATTAACATTTCGGTATTAGCTGCTTTGATCCAAGCAGGAGCTATGGACGAGTCTACAAACAAAAGAGGAAGACTAGTTTTAGAGGCTCAAGCTTTCAACATCTTGACAGATAGGGAGAAGAGAAATTTTAATCTATTTAAAGAGAGGTTCGGCGATGATATTCTAAAAGCAATATCAGAAGTGATGAGGGTAAATGCTGTTGCTGATGATGGCCGTCCAATAATGAAGGAGTCTAGGTTTGAGACTTTTAAGAGGAACTTCAAGAACTATAAAGAAATTTTTGACAAAAATAAGCCATTCCAGAAGTTTTGTAATTGGTGGTATGAGAACACTTTGCTGGGCTATAGTTACTCTTTCGATTTGAGAGATTGCTTCGAAGATGAATTTGGCTCCATGAGCTGTTTAAGAGACGTAGATGAAATCTCAGAAAGAACAAGCTTCAAGGTGGTTTGCCAAGTAAAAGATTTTTTTACGAACATATCTCAAAGCGGTAATAAGTATATGATGATTCATGGTTCTGACAATACAGGATCAGCTAAATTCTTAATTATGGATAATTCTAGATCAAGCACTCTCTCTGATTTTCTCTCACAATACAAAATATCAAAAGATTGCATTTTGGTCTTGAACGCCAGCAAGGGTCGTGGTACTAGTTTTGTGAACTCAGCGAGGGTGGTCGATACAAAGATTATGATGAAGCTGAAAGATCTGAATAAAAAATGATTGATTTAACTTTTACTCCTCAAATTAGGTCTGTATTCGAAAAGTCTCGTGACTTGTCTCTTGATTTGAAGAGGAACGGTGTGGATATGGACATATTCTTCCACTGTTTCATTCATGACCTTAGTTTGTCTTGTCAGACTATACTGGATAAATATAGATGCCTCAATGCCTTGAAATTGGCCTCTAAGAAGGTTATGTCCGAGAAGAAAGAGACTAAAGTAATTTCTAAGAGATACACCCCCAAGTTAAATAAATTTATTGAGTATTGTGAAATAACGCAGTTGGAGTTTTTTGGAGGAGATTATATTTCGCCAGAAATAATCCTTTTAAACTTTCTTAATGAAGACTATACTCCCAAGGCTTTTTCTGAAGTTTTAGATCAGGACATACATACAGATTTGGTTTATGATATATCAAAGTTTTGTCGGGACGAGGATGTTGAAGAAGAGATACAAGATGGTTCATGGGAATCTCTTTCCAAAGATGTCACAGAAGATTGGATAGACATGTTTGATGAAAACCCAACTCTTGATCAGTTCGCAGAAAATTTAAATTTGAAAGCTTCCCGCCAAGAGTTTGATAAAATAGTAGATTTTGATGATAAAATATCAGAGATAGCCACCATCCTTTGTCGGAAGAAAAAGCCAAATGCAATTTTAGTGGGACCAGCGGGAACTGGTAAAACATCTTTGATTGAAGGATTAGCGTCTCAAATCGTCAATGGAGAAGCTCCAGAGCTTATTGCTAATAAAGTGATCTACTCTCTTAGCTTGTCTAGTATGGTTGCTGGAACGCAGTATCGTGGTCAGTTTGAAGAGAGGTTGGAAAAGTTTGTGGATGAAATTAAGAAGTACAATAATATTATTTTGTTTATTGACGAAGTCCATACTCTTGTCGGGGCTGGAGGAACTACAGAAAATTCTTTAGAAGCTTCTAATATACTCAAGCCTGAGCTTGCTCGTGGTACTATTAGTTGCATTGGAGCTACCACAATTAACGAATATACAAACACGATTAAAAAAGACTCTGCTTTAGATCGTCGTTTTGAAAGAGTGGTCATCAAAGAGCCTTCCAAGTTCCAGATGAAGGAGATCCTACCTACTATAGCTTCTCACTACGAAGACTTTCATGCGGTAAAGTATACTGAAGATTTTATTGATCATGTTATTGATTTCTGTGAGAAATATATCCCCAATAAATTTTATCCAGATAAGGCGATTGATGTGATTGATCATTGTGGAGCGCAAGCTAAAGTTTCTCACTGGGGAAGCGATAGCTCATTAAAAGACTTGCGGAAAGAAATAGAAGATAGTGATGTAGATCTTGCCTCAACAGAATCGTTATTGTCATTTGTAACAGGGAAATTATCAGATTGGTCTGAAAGTAAGGATGTTGAAGACCCAAATGTTACAATAAAGCATCTTAAAGATTTCTTTTCAAAGAAAGAGAACCCTCTTAGGAAACCAAAAAATTTATCTGACCTCTCTACGGGCTTGAAGAAAAAGCTTATAGGTAATAACAAGGTTATCGATTCTCTTATTGGATCGATCTCTCTATCTAATTACGGGATGCATAAAAAAGGGGCAGCTCCTAGTATTTATTGTATCACTGGAGTAGAGTCTAGCGGCAAAAGCTTTTTCTGTTCAACTTTGAAGGATTCTCTTGAGAAAAGTGGGATAAATGTGCTGAACTACAGCGGAGTCCATTTTTCTGACGAGTTTGCTAAGTTCAAAGTTTTGCCAGAAGTGATGAACAATACTTCTCTATGTGAGAAGATCAATATCCACCCCAATAGTGTTATTATTATTGATGACTTTCATAAACTACACCCCTCTGTAAAGACCATATTTGCTCAAATATTAAAGGATGGCAAGCTCCAGATGTCAAATGGTGACCTAGCAGACTTCTCTAACGCTAAAATATTTGTGACAAGTGGAGTAGAGAATGCAGTATCAATGGGCTTTAATTCAGAAGAGGATTCTCCAACTTCATCTATTTTTAAAGAGTTATTATCTCTAGTTGATTGCAACTTAGTATTAAATGAGGTTCGTAAAAAAGACATATTCAGAATCCTATACCACAAGCTACAGAAGATTAACGAGGATTTGAGATTGAGCGATATAGAGGTTGTGTTTACACTGAGTTTCCTAAAAGAATTCGCTCGTTCTTCAAAAAATTTGGTGGATTTCCAAGATCGTTTTGATAACCAGATTAATAAGTTCATATGCCAAGAGTTGACGGGAAATGCCTCAAAAATAAATTTAGCCGAAATGAGCTTTCTTAGTTGATAAAAGCCCATTCCCCCTTACAATAATGCGATTATGAAATTAAACAGGAAGCAGCAAACTGCACTTAATGTTATTCGCGGAACTCGTGGCCGTTTCTTTGGTCTTCGGACCTCTCAGGGAGAGACTTTTAACGCTCAATTCCGTGGCGAGACGGACAGCTATATCCAAATATTTGACCGCAATAATGGTCTTCTTCGTCGTTTCGCTAAAACAAGTCTTGACAAAGTCTCATTTGGCAAGTAATGAGTGGTTCTACCTCAAGGTATTTGAGAAACTTGATTTCATTTCAAGCAGACCCAATCATGAAAAGAGTTTACAAGCGCCTTAAGAAGCGCTATACTGAACTTCCTCACAATAAAAAGCATTTAATTAAATCTTATATTAATCTATGAACGAAAATAATACATCCAGTGAATGGTCAGAGCGTGAAATCGGAGCCTTATGGCGTAAAGGTGGCGATAAGCCATTTTATTCTGGCAACCTCACAATCGGAGACGAAAAAGTTGAAATCGTAATCTTTAAGAACAAATTTAAAGAGAAGGATACTCAGCCAGATCTTCGCATTTATAAAAGTAAAGCCTTACAGAAGTAATGGCTCCAGAGCAAGAACAAGAGCTTCATGCAGCTCTTGTGAATCATATTACAAGCAACTTAACTTTCGCAGAGTTAATAGATATAATCTCTACTTTAGTCAAAGATGAGGTTGATCGAAAGTTTGAAAATATGAGTGAAGAAGAAAAGCTTCAAAGTTATAATGAAATTTTTAAAAAAGAAGTGTAACATCATTTGATGGAATACGATTTTTCTAAAGAAGCTAAAGAATTTCTTGATTCTCAAGCTGCCAAAAAATCTGGGCCTGAAAGTGGAGCGGAAACTCCAGCGGAAACTCCAGCGGAGCCTAGTGAACGCGAAAAAGGTTCTAGCAAGAACAAGAAAGGCAGTGCGGGTAAAGATGGAAAGAAAATAGCCTTCTCAGAAAAAGTTGTTACTGCTCTAAAAAATAAAGTTAAGGAGCATAACGCAAAGCATTCTAAAAAGGTTTCGCTTACACAACTTAAAAAAATATACCGCAGAGGTGCGGGGGCATTTAGTTCTAGTCATCGCGTTGGAAAGACCAGAGGTCAGTGGGCGATGGCTAGGGTTAATATGTTTTTAAAAATGGTGAGTGGAGGCGAAGTCAAGAAGTCTTACCGTGCAGCAGATCAAGATGTTGTCGAGGGTTCAGAAGAATACTACCTAGAAGAAGAAAATCTGGCTTTTGTATGCTTTGATGAATTGGATTTCGCTTTAGCTCGTTTTGATCTTCAAAGAGTTGATGCTTTAGAAGAATCAACTCAAGAGATCGAAGATCTTGAGTATACAGAAGCAGAGAAAAAAACTTTAAATAAGCCTTTCCGTTTAAAGGATGGCAAGAAGAAGTTTGGCGTTTATGTGAAGAATCCAAAAACTGGCAATGTCATTATGGTCAAATTTGGTGATCCCAATATGGAGATCAAGCGTGATGACCCAGACCGTCGCCGTAATTTTCGCGCTCGCCACAAGTGTGACACAGCTAAAGACAAAACTACTCCCCGCTACTGGAGTTGTAAATTTTGGTCTAAAAAGCCTGTTAGCTCAATGGCTTCTGAAGAAGTTATCGCTTGGGACGATAACGAGCAGTTCTCTCAGTGGTGCTGGAACGATGAGTCTTTTGCAGAGCATCAAGATTTATTGAATGGATATCCATTCTTAGAATCAGTAAAAAAAATTGTAGAAGACGAAGGCGAACTTTAATATAATACCTTTGTGAAAAGGGTATTAGTTACTGGTAGCGAGGGTTTTATTGGCAAGAATCTCTGTCCTTATCTTGAGAAAAGAGGAATAGAGGTAGTCCCTTACGACATTAAGTTCGGGGCTGGTTTGCCTCCTTTGAATGGTATTGATGCGGTCATCCATCTTGGAGCTAATTCAAGCACTACGGAAACCGACTTAAAAAAGATTTTAAATGAGAATTTTATATTCTCTGGCACACTTTATCAATTGTGCGCGAATATGGATATTAAATTCCAATATTCTAGTAGTGGCTCTGTTTATGGGGCAGCAGAGACTTTTGAAGAGGATCAGTTCTGCGTCCCGCTAAATCCTTATGCTTACAGCAAATATATGTTTGACAACTGGCTCTTGAATGAGCATCATCCCCATCAAGGATTTCGTTATTTTAATGTGTATGGCCCACATGAGGAACACAAAGGAGACCAAGCTAGTCCAATAACTAAATTCATTAAACAAATCCAAAAAGATGGTGAGATCAAAGTATTTAGAGGAAGAGCTAGTAGAGACTTCGTGCATGTGGAAGATGTTTGTGAGGTTCATTATAGGATGCTCCATCATGATAATTCTGGCATCTTTAATGTTGGCACTGGCAACTCCGTATCTTTTAAAGCTATTGCTGATAAAATGGCAGAAAACTCTGGGGCAAAAGTTAAACAGATTGCGATGCCAGAAAAACTGAAAGGGCAATATCAAAAATTCACTCAAGCAGATATTACAAAGCTCACATCCGTGATTGGAGTGATGGAGTGGAAACAAGTTTTGGAGTGTATATAGATTAAGAATAATGTCTTTAATTAAAACTTTAGCTCAAAGCCTTAAATTGTACCTTGAATTAAGGAATAAATTGGCTTTCTTTGAAATTAAAAATAACCATAGAAAGATAAAAGATGAACTCATTAATGAAATTGAAGAACTACGGGCTGCTGGTGATAGTAACTCCTCTGATCGCGCTGACCTCTTGCGGAAGCGTCTCAAATCCGAAAACGACGACTTTGAACATATATCAGCCGTCTTCATTAAAGCTCAAGGCGGGTCAACCAATTCAGACTGAAGAGGGGGTTTACACCCCTCAGACGGATGAAGTTTGGCATTCAGATGTTCGTTACAGGAAGCTGGAGCGAGAACTTTTTGATTAATTAAATCTAGTTCTCCGTCTTAATAGTAAAATTATAGGCAAGGCAACCACATATTCATAGACAAAAACTTTTTTTGGTGTAATGTATTTTACATGGATTTTAAAAATCTTATTAGAGAGTTTTTAGATGGTGGTTGGGTAATTCCTGTGATTGGGGCATCTGGCATGATCGCTCGGATGCTTACATACAAAGGGAATGTTTCGATAAGATCTTTTTTTGGTAATGTCTTGGCTGCTGCTATATTATCTGGCATTCTATGGTTTGTTTTGCAGGATGCGCCTATAAGTGATTTTATTAAGGCTATTTCTTATGGTGTTGTTGGAGTAGTAGCCCCAGAGATAATCAATGGAGTAATCGTTTTAGCAAAAAAGTTTGAGAAGAATCCTGATAAATTCTTAAAAAAATAGGAAATTAGTGTAACATAAAACAATGGCTGGGACAAAATATGATATCGTTATTGAGCAGGGCGCTTGTCTCGACATTCCTTTAACTTTAAAGGATGACTCTAATACGGCCTATGATTTAAGGACGGATCAGGTTTATTTGACTGGAGTTATTTACCGTGATTACGATCAGGCGGTTCAAGCAACTTTCACTTATTCTGAAACTGATGCTATTAATGGTGCTGCCAAAATGTCTTTGAGTAGTTCTGATACTCAAGCTATGGAACCAGCTTATAGTTCTTACGATATCTTTTTAATTAAATCTGATGGTTGTGTTGACAGGTTGTTATATGGAATGGCGACTATTAGCGGAACCTCCGTTCCTCTTCCATGAGTATTAATGTAACAGTCACAGAGACTCCAAGTGTAGACTTGTCGATATCTTCTTCGACGGGGCTGAATGTAGGTGTTGGTGGAACATCTCACGATTCTCTTGTCGGAATTCAAGGGGGGGATACAGGCGAATATTATCACCTTACTTTAGGACAATATAATCAAATAGGTGGTGATCCAGATGCCTTTGTAAATATTACAGGCTCTGAGACAATAAGTGGAGTCAAGTCTTTTGAATCTGGTTTTATTGTTAATGCTGGTGGGCAAGATATCTTTGTTACAGGAGATCTTGATGGCTCGGAAAGGAAGCTTTATATTGATGCAGATGCTCTTATCGTTGGAGATAACGCAGTAAACTCACTAAATTCTGCTGCTATATTAGGTAGTGGTAACCAAATTTTTGGTGATTATGATATTATAGCAGGAGGTGAATTAAATGCTATTAGTGGAGATGATTACTCTGTTATTATCGGAGGCAGATCTAATTTAATAGAATTAGGGGGATTAGGTTATAATACAATAAATGGCGGTACATCACACTCTATTAAGCAGTCTACAGCTTCTTTAGTGGATGGAGGTTATGATAATGACATCTTAGGAGCTTCTAATGCAGTTATTGTTGGTGGACAAAGTAGTAATATTACTAGTGGTACTATAGCTCCTGATCATTCCATAATTTTAGGTGGTGAGAATAACAATATTCAAGATGCATCTAATGCTATTGTTGTTGGTGGTGCTAATAATTTTGCTAGTGGGTCTTTTTCTACGGTTATGGCTGGAAGAGGTGGTAGGGCAATACATCAAGGCTCAATGGTTTTAGCTGACGGTAAATTGGGTAGAATTAAAACTTCTTTCGCGGAACATGGTTTGACAATTGATTTCGCAAGTGGGGTAGATGTGCCAACAGGTAATTTAGCGGTAGCAGAAGACATAACTATGGGTGGAGAGACGGTGGCTACGAGAACTTGGGTTCAATCTCAAGAAACTAGCCAGAGGTTCGATACAGTTTTGCCTTCTGGGATAGATGAGACAGGAATAGAATTCAGCACTGCATTTTCTTCTGCGCCAATGGTTCAATGCGAATTACAGCTACCAAGTGGAGGAGAAAGAACTTACTTTTTAGCAGTGAGAGACATAACTACTACTGGTTTCTTCGTAGAATTTTCAGATAATATCGGTACAGGGTACATATTACAAACTAGATCAATCCCAAATACATAATGGCATTAGAAGTAAAATTAAAGAATTTGGTTGTAGAGACTCTTAACACAGAGAATGTCTCTAAAACTATTTTTGGAGATGGGTCTCAAAATGCGAATCTTGATTCTCAACAGAGCCAGTTTATAATTTCGAACGGGTACTTTTCTACAGCTGGAGATGCTCAAAATGCAATTTTTCTTTTACGAGGTTATTCTACAGACGCTTCAGAAACCGAATTATTTTTAGATGGTACTAATGCTAGATTTGTTTTGGAGGATAACACCTCTTACTTCTTTAATTGCCAGTTTATAGGGAGAGCGCAAAATGGAGACACGGTAGTCATGCATGTTAATGGTGGGGCTAAAAGGGGCAGTAGCGCGAATACAGTAAGTTTATTGGGAGTGCCTCATAACCATATTATTCATGATGAAATTGGGGTAGGGGAGGTTAAATTTGCAGTGAGTCCTTCGAATGGCTCTTTAAAGTTTCATGCGAAAGGGAAAGCTGCTACGAATATTCGCTGGTTGGGCAAGGTCGATTTAACTCAATTGAAGTATTAATTTTCTGATTTGTCTTTTATTGTGTAACTAGATTTAACTAGTTACTCACCATGGCGAATAATACAGCGACCAATATAATTTATAAAGGCCAACTCGACGGCACTCAGGTAAACTTCGAAACAGGCAACCTGACAGACATATCAACTTTTACTGGAGACGTAAGGGGGGTAGCGATACAGGACTCCATTACAGATGGGGTTACTGATATAGGAGCATCTCAAGATGCAATTTATTCAATGTCTGGGTATCTGGCAGCAAACGCACACCCATCTGTTACTCCAGCGTCGAATGTATCTATTAATAACTCAAGTGGTACGGTTCTTCAAGATGCTACCTTCGCTTTCGATACTGATGGTCATGTTACTGGTTCTGCATTTGTATCTAAAGACTTAGATGACATTTACTCCACTCACAATCAGGTTAGTTCTATTTCGGGGGATTTAAATGCAAAAATTTTCAGCAATGACGGTGAATTACAGACTCTTAGGGATGCTACGGGCTATATAAGTGGGCTGATCTCCTCTAATGATACAGAACTTACGGTTTTAAGGACTGCTACTGGTTATATAAGTGGGCAAATCGCCTCTAATGACACTGAACTTGGAATCTTAAGGACTGCTACTGGTTATTTAGAAAATGAGATTGACTCTCTCCAAGCTGTTTCAGGATCTTTCCTAAGCCTTAATTTAGATAATGTCACTGACGTTAATGCTGTTACAACCAATGATATTACTGTTGGTGATATTCGTGTTGATGGCGGTACTATTACAGGTCCAGCTACAATCACGATTGATCCAGACGCTGCTGGTGCAGACGGAAAAGTTATTATCGCTGGAAACCTTCAGGTTGATGGCACAACAACGACCATTAATTCTACAAGCGTCCAAATTGATGATCTTAGCTTAGTTCTTGGCACTGGTGTGCCTAATGCTGCGGCTGCTGATGGTGGAGGTATTATCATTGATGGAACTGGGGCCGCGAATGTTGCTGAGTTTACTTTTGATGGCACGAATAATCGTTGGAAAACTAATGGCATAGACATTGCTGCTGATCTTGCAGGTACTGCTTCTAGTGCAGAGGTTTGGGCGACTTCACGCACAATTACTCTTGGTGGAGATCTTACTGGTAGTGTTTCATTTAATGGTGGGGCTGATGAGACTCTGACTACAACAATTGCGGCTGATGCGGTGCAAGCAGTCCATCTAAATGATGATATTGGAGGTGATAATATCACTATTACTGACGGAGAAATTAGTGTCGCTGATGGAGATATTAGAGCAGCAGTTTTCCCTAGTTCTAGTACTTTAAGTATTGGTAAAGCCTTAATATCAGACGCTAATGGTAAAGTTGTTGCTTCGGCAATTGGCTCTTCAGAATTAGACCATCTTGACGGCATTGATACTAACATCAAGGCGGGGCTGGATGCCAAAGCTCTTAAGACAATAACAGTGACTGGTTCTGCCGGTTTAACTGGAGGAGGTACTCTTGCCGCTGATAGATCTTTCTCTACAACCGCTGATCAAGGTCATCTTGATTCGATAGAGCTTGGTACGTCTAACACAACCGCCAGTAATGTAATTACTAAAGGGGGTGTTCTGATTTTACGAGGTACTGGTAATAACGGTATAACAACTTCAGGTTCAGATGGCAATGCTGTAGCTTTAAATGATAAGACTACAGTTTCTTTCGAAGGAGTTGTCCAATCCATTGATACTGCTCAAGATGCAGATAACGGGACTTATGTAGCGATGTGGAAGATACAAGGTGCTATTCGTAGGGATTCAAATAGTACGGATATGTTGTCCTCCTTTGTCACTAGTACCTTTGCTGGGTCCAACGCTTCCTCTTATTGTTTAGATGTCAGCGTTAATGGTAATGGATTGAAAATAGCAAACGATCAAACAACATCTACTTTAGTTACCTCTGCTACCATTAATTACAACTGGGTCGAAGATACTTCAGCTTAATAAATAAAATAAATACTAAACCTGCTCCAATTAAACTTGGGGCAGGTTTTTTTTCTGCATTTGTTGTTAAATAGTGTAACAGAATGTATAATTCTTTAATATGTCTGAGTATTTCGTAGGAACAACAGGAGTAAATAGCCAAACCACCTTCGAATCTTTAACGACTTCTGAAGTTCTGGATGATTTGCAGTTAAATACTACAGATTCTCCGACATTCGCCGATGTAACCGCTAATGCTTTTTACGGCGATGGCAGCAACCTAACAGGTTTATCCTCATCAACTGACAATACTAAACTACCACTGGCAGGTGGTACGTTGAGTGGGGATTTAACAATAAATGGAGATGTCACGTTGGGCGGTACAGCTAAAAAGCTTATTGTACCTTACAAAAGAGTGGTAAATTTACCAGCAATAGGCACTAAGATGCGTATTCTGACATTGAGTGATAGCACTTTTATCAAAGTATTTATTATTTCGTCCGAGAACGGTTACGTGGAGCCGATAGAACTGGATATCCACTACAAGAGTTCCAGCGTCGGATCTCCTGTTATTCACAGGGTTAACAATTACACTTGGCATGCTCATAGTAATGATATTGCTTTTAGTTCTGATTCTAATGGCCATGTCTACATGGAGAAACTCAGTCATACTACTGGAAGAACTGTAAGGGTTCATATCATAGAACAATATCAAGGGTCTGCGAGTTTATTAGACGGTAGCACAACCACCACAGCTAATACAGGTTCTGATGAGTCTAACATAGGAAAGTTCGGCACTATTACGGCTGGAACATGGAATGGTGGGGTTATTGCCTCTGCTTACCTTGATACTGACACAGCTCACCTTACTGGGACTCAGACGTTTACTGGAGCAAAGACATTTGGGAATATCACTTCTTCTGGTGGATACAAAGCGAATATAGCTGAATCATCTGACGCAGATAATATTACAAGTAATAATATTAAGTATGGCTATTTAGCTAATGCAGCTTCCAATAAGCCTGTTTCTGGCAACTCTCAGTATGCATCTGTTGGTAATATTACATTAACGCACTATGATGCGGCAGCCAATGATGATTTTTATATACGAGCAAAGGCTTATAACGGGGATACCTCTTGGGCTAAAGTATTTACCGATCAAAACTCATCTGGTATTACAACAGTTGGAACGATTACTTCTGGAGGATGGAATGGTAGCGTTATTGCTTCCGCTTACTTAGACTCAGATACAGCTCATCTTTCTAATGACCAGATATTTAGTGGGGCTAAGACATTTAGTAGTGCATCAAAGTTTGCTAGTTTATGGAGTAGTTCTACTATAGAATCAAACTCTTTTTATGCTCAAAACAGCACAGATGGTTTTGCTTTTGGTGTAGGTACTGGTGTTTCAACTTGGTTTAGTTGGGATAATAATGCTGGATTAAAAAGAGCTATAGATGTTTGGAATGATGGTAGTAAAATTCTTTTGGGGAATGGT
>Ga0307489_10000030_pt1 | contig 72476 bp, 131 predicted proteins | sample SB12metaG_FD_202247 | JGI IMG/M metagenome (GOLD analysis project Ga0307489, IMG submission 202247) | Sea-ice brine microbial communities from Beaufort Sea near Barrow, Alaska, United States - SB 1.2 | ecosystem: Environmental > Aquatic > Marine > Coastal | place: USA: Alaska | collected... | reverse complement strand
GTGGGCCCGCTGCTAGCGCCCAGTCTAGAAAGCGTACTATATATAGTATCTCGTGCTACCCGCAGTAAGTAGGCGTTTGGTGATTTTGACCAAAAGTCATCTCGCTTTTGGCAAAATCACCAAACTCCAGCTCACTACAAATCACTTACCCGCAGACTTGGCATTAGCCACATCCTCCTGCTCCTCCTGCTCCTCCTCCTCTTTTTCCTTCTCCTCCTCCTCTTCCTCCTCCGCGATACCCTCCCTTCTCGAGTTGAAAGACACCCTATGACATTCCAGGTCTAACGGCGATTGATGTTTTGGAACATGCTCTGATGTTTTGGGACATGCTTTGTGCGTCTTCCCTAATTCCCGGAGCTACGGCCCGTGATGAGCGGCATACCGTGGGAGCACGTGAGCCGCGACTTCTGCGCGGTGACCTCCCTGCTCACCATGCTCAACGCCGTGCTCAAGGACGCCGTCGCCTCTTCCGAGATCCTGTCCGAGGCAGGGGAGTTCTCGAGAACAAGTACTCGACACCTCCTCCACCTGTGTATGAGCCTCCCCTTCCTCCTCCTCCTCCTCCCCCTCCTGCTCCTCCTCCTCCTCCTCCTCCTCCTCCTCCTCTGTGCGACTCCGTGCGACTGCTTGAGCTTTCACCCTGAATGTCAGTCACGCTCTGACCTTGCTTCGAGTGCGTGTTCTCAATGACCCTGCTGCCTGGGCCACTACGAGCGCCTGTTCATCTACTGCACGTGCTGGTCCATCGGCGCTATGCTGCCGCTGGAGGACCGCCTCAAGTTTAACCACAAGCTGGTGGAGCTGTGCAATGGTAACGTGCCCAACTGGGAGAACCCGGAGACGGACACGTTCTTCGAGTACTTCGTCAACGAGGACAACACAGAGGTAGGGTCAACTCTATGACTCCCCCATGTCATCACCCCTCAATGACTCCCCCATGTCATGAATCGCGTGTGCACCCTGTAAACATGGGGGAGCCAGTCATCGATCACGTTCAGACCGCTCGAATCCACCCTTCGAACATGGGGGAATCATCGCTTGCACGACCCTGGTCAGAGTGGAACGTGTGGTCGGACAAGGTGCCGGACTGGGAGTACCCCGTGGCGGAGGAGAAGCCCAAGTTCGCGCAGCTCGTCATCCCCACACTCGACTCCGTGCGCCTCGAGGTAGAGCCCGCCGGACACCGCTCGCCACGTCCTAGGTCGCCATTTGACACAGGAAACGAGGATTCAAATGCCTGCCGATGACGCGGCGTGCGATACGAGTGCACTCGTTAAATGATGTTCCGAGCTAGGTGCGCGCCCTCGTTGTTCCGGAGGTTCCAGGTTCCGTACGAGGCGATTCTCGGCGGTTTTGTTCAATTTTGGGCCATTTTAGAGTAGGTTCGCTCCCAAAAACAAACCCAGTTTTCAGGTCCCTGGTTTGGTACGGAACATTATTCAAAGAGTGCACTCGTATATGCCAGGCTCTGCTTGGAGGCACTGCTGCGGCTGGTATCCTCCGTGGGCAAGTCCTCGCTGTTTGTGGGCGGGCCCGGCACGGCCAAGACCACCGTCATCAAGTCATTCATGGAGTCCTTCGACCCCGAGGAGATGGCGTCCAAGGTAGGGCGCTGCAGGTTCACAGTATCAAAGACCATGTTGAACTTGCCTAAGGTTTCAGCGCTTAAACCTACAATGTGATGAGACGCTTTCAATCTTTGCTTCTGATTTCAACTTGCGCCGCTACACCAAGGCCATCACCTTCTCCTCCATGACCACGCCCAACATCTTCCAGTTCACCGTGGAGGCGTCAGTGGAGAAGCGCCAAGGCCGCACTTTCGGTAGGGCCTGGCAGATATTACTCGCCACGTCAACCAACACATAGTAAACCCTACTTTCTTGAGTCAGATGGCATCCTATGACGTGGCGAGCGACATCTGCGGGGCCCTACCCTTCGGCCCACCCGGCGGCAAGAAGCTGCTGGTGTTTGTGGACGACATCTCCATGCCCATGATGAACGACTGGGGCGACCAGGTGACGAACGAGATCGTGCGGCAGCTGCTGGAGCAGGGCGGCATGTACTCGCTGGAGAAGCCCATCGGCAGGGTCGCACAGCGTTCCGGTGCTTGCCACGTCATCCTCCACCCGTCACACCTCCACTCCTTGCGCTGAGTGGCATCCAATGACGTTGCGGGTATTATCCATCTGGCTAAATCATCTAGTGACGTGGCAGGCATTATCCATCCACCTGGCCAATGACAGCCAATGACGTGGAGGGCATCATCCACCTGGCCCTGCACATCGGCGACATGAAGATGATCATCGACTGCCTGTACCTGGCGGCCATGAACACGCCCGGCGGCAGGGGCTTACACTCGTCCAGTTCTCAGCTCAACTTGAGCGCTTTTTATGGGATACGGGTGCGTGTAGGGGTTCTGTAGCCCGTTTTAAGGGGGTGTTCAGGGTGTGTAGGCTGTTTTTGTGTGTCAGGTACGGCTCAAGTTGAGCGAAAAGTGAACGAGTGTTCAAGCCCCTGCTCGGCGGCGGCAAGAACGACATCCCCAACCGCCTCAAGCGCCACTTCTGCATCTTCAACGTGCCGCTGCCGTCCGTGGGGGCTATCAACAACATCTTCGGCCTGCTGGTCGCCGGCCGCTTCAGCAAGGAGGCAAGGCCCAGGGAATCACGGCTTGTCACATTTGGCAGCTTCCTCCTCCTCGTCCTCCTCCTCCTTCTCCTCCTCCCCCTCATCTTCCCCTTCCTCCTTCCCCTCCTCCTCCTCCTCCTGCTCCTCCTCCTCCTTCTCCTCCTCCTCCTCCTCCTCCTCCTCCTCCTCCTCCTCCTCCCACTCCTACTCCTACTCCCACTCCACCTTTTCCTGCCTCTCCTCCTCGTTTATTGACCCAAACGGCATCATGTGACGTAGCGAGCCTCGATGTAGCGAAACCCGAACCCTAAACCCTTACCTGGCCCTGCGCTGAGGTGTTCGCACCCGAGGTGGTGGAGGCGGCCATGAAGCTGGTGCCCATCACCATCGACCTGTGGAACAAAGTGACGACCAAGATGCTGCCCACGCCCGCCAAGTTCCACTACCTCTTCAACATGCGCGAGCTGTCCAAGGTGTTCCAGGCAGGGGCTTACACTCCTCCACTTCTCAACTCAACTTGAGCCGTTTCTGACACAAAATGCACCCTGCACACCCCCTGATACCCACTGGTACCTCCTAAACACACCCTAAACAACCAACAAACGCACCCCTTGTCCCACAGACAGCGCTCAAGTTGAGCTGACAGGTGGGACGAGTGTAGGCCCCTGGTTCCAGGGCGTGGTGCTGGCAGAGCGCGACCGCATGAAGAAGGGGGTCACGCACGCGCCCTACGGCAGGGCCATTCACTGTGCACGCCACTTCATCCACCGCATGAAGTACCTGTGCTCGCCAATTCATCCACCACACAGTGTTTCGGTGCTCGCCACATCATCCTCTACAGTATCCTGTGCCCGCCCCTATGTGACGGCGGCAACATTACCTCCGCGGAGGGGTACCTCGTGGGGCTGTGGCGCCACGAGTGCGAGCGCGTGTTCGTCGACAAGCTGACGAACAACGACGACAAGAACTGGACGGACGACCTCATCCAGAGCATCATCAAGCAGACGTTCGGCAGCGACATCCACAAACAGGTGGAGGAGCGCGTGTACTGGGTAGGGTGGTGCAGGTTGAACCAATAAAACCCATGTTGAACGCGCCTGGAACAGGGGCTTACACTCGTCCACATCTTTACTCAACCTGAGCCGATTTTGTCACTGAAACCAGCCAAACATCCCAACTCATGTGACGAAAGTGCTCACGCTGAGCTGAAAAGTGGACAAGTGTAAGCCCCTGGCCTGGAACTAAGCGCTTGAAACTATAATATGATGAACCGCCTTCAAATTTTGCTTTCAAATTCAACTTGCGCCGCTACAACCAGGTGGACTTCCTGCGCGAGGCCGAGTCCGACCCCGAAACGGGCGAGACCATCGACAACAACCCGTCCTTCTACGAGTCCACCGTCAGCCTCGAGTCCATCAAGAACGTGGCGGCAGGGGCTCACACTTGTCCACTTTTCGCCTTGACGTGATCACTTTTCGTGGGAACGTTTGGTGAAGTGCGTGCTTTTATGGACGAAAACGGCTGATGTTGAGCTCAAAAGTGGACGAGTGTAAGCCCCTGCGTGGCGGACGACCGGCAGCGCCTGTTCAACGAGAGCTCCAAGTCGCTCAAGCTCGACCTGGTGCTGTTCCAGGACGCGTTGACGCACATGGTGAGATCAGACGAAATGTCCCCAATGTACCTGACCTGTGACATTCCTTCTCCTTGAGGGTGCGCGCTTGGGGATGGGACGTTGTTGCTTTGTCTGACTTCATGCAGGTTTGAGGTTTAGGGTTGTGTCTGACTTGAATGCATTTGTTTGCGGTGCGCAGTGATCTTACCACGCGCTGCTACTTGTGTGGCATTGGTCCCTACTTTGAGATGCGCATCGCGCGGCTGCTGTGCATGGACCGAGGCAGCGCGCTGCTGGTGGGCGTGGGGGGCTCCGGCAAGCAGAGCCTGACGCGCCTCGCCGCCTTCATCTCCGGCAGGGTCTTACACTCGTTCCTATTTCAGCTCAACTTGAGCTCTTCCGTCCACCGTATAACCCAGCTTAACTCATGAATGTGTCCAGGAGTTGCTCAAGTTGAGCTCTAATGTGAACGAGTGTAAGCCCCTGATCTCCGGCGCCTTCACCTTCCAGATCACCATCTCCAAGCAGTACAACACCGTGGCGCTCTTCGAGGACCTCAAGGCGCTGTACAAGGTGGGCTCTCATGGATTGTGCTCGCCACGTCATATCATGCCATTGAACTCAATACTAGGGCTGATTGTTAGTCCTCGCCACGTCATATGATGCCATATAACCTGGGTCGGCTGATTTCATTTCAGGGGCCCAGGAATCCACCCGAATCCACCCGAATCTGACCGTCCACCGAATCCGTCCGAATCCGGCAATGCCATCGCAGCATTCAGCTCAGTACTAAGGGCTGATGGATGGTGCTCGCCACGTTATCCGATCCCCTTGTGAACTCTCGTTTATTGAGTTAAATGGCATCGTTGACGTGGCGAGCACTGTGCATGAGTCCCTAGCACAAGGTGGCGGGGCTGAAGGGGCAGAAGGTGTGCTTCATCTTCACGGACGCGGAGATCAAGGTAAGGCGGTACAGCTTGACCCTAACAAACCCACATTGAAAGCGCCTGGAACTCAAATATGATGAACCGCTTTCAAATTCTGCTTTCAATTTCAACTTGCGCCGCTACATCAAGGAGGAGGGGTTCCTGGAGTTCATCAACCAGATTCTCATGACCGGCGAGGTAGCCGGCCTGTTCCCCAAGGTAGGGCAGTGCAGGTTGACCACAGGTTGACCCAGGTTGACTGCGCTTGATTTCAGTGCTTCAAGCTAAAACATCGACCGCTTCTGATCTTTGCTTTCAATTTCAACTGGCGCCGCTTTACCAAGGACGAGCTGGACATGATCGTGAACGACATGCGGCCCGTGCTCAAGAAGGAGGCGCCCGGCGTCATCGACACGTGGGACAACCTGTACGCCTTCTTCCTGGGTAGGGCTGTGCAGGTTGACCTAGGTTCACCCCGGGTCGACCGCGCCTGGTTCCAGCGCTTGAACTTGAGTACACGTGCAAAAGAAGGACGCTGCCCCGCCAGTAATAAAATATATGATGAACGCTTTCAAACTTTTCTTCCTATTTCAACTTACGTCCCTACATCTGGGGCGCGTGCGCGACAACCTGCACACCTGCCTGTGCTTCTCACCCGTGGGCGAGAAGTTCAGCACGCGCGCGCGCAACTTCCCGGGCCTCATCAACGGCTGCACCATCGACTGGTTCCTGCCATGGCCCCAGGCAGGGTCGGAACATAGTTTCCTCACAGTGCACGCGTGCACGATGCACCGAAGCATGTACAGGTAATAGGCCGATATATCGCCTGGGTAAAATGCCCATACAGAGTTGCGAACAAAGCGTCCGCGCTTCGCGCGGGAAAGCGGGCGCCAGGTTGAATACAAAGCGTCAGCGCTCGGCACGGGAATCAATATACCGAAGTCGGCCTATTTTGTGATTGTTGTCCCTGCTACCACTGACTGGTCCCGGTACACATGTGAATGATGTCGGTGCAACTACTAACTACGTACCAGTCACACATTTAATTGTGGACCCTGCCACGAGGAGGCGCTGATTGCGGTGTCCACCAAGTTCATCGGCGACTTCACGATGGCGTGCACGGACGAGGACAAGTTCAAGCTGCAGCAGCACATGGGTCACGTGCACGTCGCGGTCACCCAGGTGGGGGGATTACTGACAGCAACCACTCCACCGGCATTGATTCGCCTTCTCCTCCTGCTCCTCCTCCTCTTCCTCCTCTTCCTCCCCCTCCTCCCCCTCCTCCTCCTCCTCCTGATCCTCCTCATCCTCCTCCTATTCCTCCGTGCGTCCGCTCCTCCGTGCGTCCTGTTTCTCCGTGCGTCTGTATGAGCGTTCACCGTATATGAGTCATGCGAGCACGTCCGATCCCGGCACGAGTGCTTGTTCTCAATGGCCCTGCTGCCAGGCGTGCAAGGAGTACTTTGAGAAGTTCCGGCGCTACGTGTACGTGACGCCCAAGTCCTACCTCTCCTTCATCGACGGGTTCCGCTCCCTCTACTCGCGCAAGCTCAATGAGGCAGGGCCGCAACACCACTTCCCTGTGCTGTCCCCAGACTGCTTGCCCATAATGTACCGGTGTACCCGTACACACTCGCCGCATCCTCCTCCCTGGCTTTACATCGGCTCCCTTTGCTGCTACACTATAGCCACTTTGAAGATGCTTACGCCAAGCTATGACAAAGTGCGCCAAGGCGCTTAGACACTTGGAAACAAGCAGTGCTCAGTCGTCCCGCTCAATCAATCAGAATGCTCCATTTGGACGACTTAGCGCTAAGTCTCACGCCAAGTGTCTAAGTGATTTCTCGCACTTTGTCATCACACAGGAGCCATTGTACGACTCTGCGGCTCGGTGCGCGTGCTGGCGGACAAGATCAACAGCGGGCTGGCGAAGCTGTTCGAGGCCAAGACGGACGTGAAGAACATGCAGGTGGAGCTGACGGCCAAAAACAAGGACCTGGCCGAGGCGCAGCGCGTGTCCGCCACCCTCCTCAAGGTATGGCGGTGCAGGTTGACCCTATCAAACCCACGCTAAAAGCGCCTGGAACTAAGCGCTTTGAAACTAAAATATGGTACATTGTTTCAATTTTGCTTCAATTTTGATTCCAATTACAACTTGCGCCGCTACATCAAGGAGATCTCTGCCTCCACCGCCATCGCCGAGAAGGAGAAGAACAAGGTGTCCATCATCGTGGAGGCGGTGTCGGCCAAGGCGGCGGAGATCGCCGGCAGGGCCCAACGCTCGTCCCTTTCCAACTTGAGCCCCTTCTCAACTTGAGTCCCTTCTCAATTTGAGTCCCTTCTCGACTTGAGTCCCTCTTCAACTTGAGTCCCTTCTCGACTTGAGTCCCTTTTCAACTACAGCCCCCAATCCTGTCAATGTATCCCCAAATATGCTCAATATCCCACGTGGTACTTCAGAGATGCTCGAGCGAGAATGAAAAGGAAATTCGTGTGCGGCCCTGGTTGCGGGCGTGAAGACGGACGCGGAGAAGGACCTGGCGGCGGCGCAGCCCGCGCTGGACGCCGCGGTCAACGCGCTGGCCTCCATCACCGGCAAGGACATCGGAGCTCTCAAGGCGCTCAAGAACCCGCCCGACATCGTCAAGCGCATCTTCGGCGCAGTGCTGGCATGGCCTGCACACGACTCATCTTCACTCGTTGCCTTTGTTTTGCTCCCTTGACCATGTCAACTTGAGCCGTTTTGTCCCTGAATCTGTCACAACGGTACTCAACTTACCCCTAGGTGCTCAAGTTACCTCGGAGGTGCTCACGTTACCTCGAAGGCTCTCAAGTTGAGCATCCATGGGAATTGGTGTATGGCCCTGAGCGCCGCTGCTGAAGATGATGCCGCTGGCCAAGGTGGAGTGGGTGGACGTCAAGGGGTACCAGGCAGGGGCCAACACTCCTCCACTTCTCAGCTCAACCTGAGCTGTTGGAGGTCTAATAACCCAAGAAACACTTCGACTCACGACCGACTTATCACGTGCCAACACCCTGCAGGGGCTTACACTGTTCCACTTCTCAGCTCAACCTGAGCCGTTTCTGACACTCAACACATCCCCTAAAACGCCTAAACACCCCCTCCACCCCCGCCTTAAACACTCCCTAAACACCCCCTAAATACCCCTTGTCCCACCAAAAGCGCTTAGGTTGAGCTGGAAAGTGAGCGAGTGGAAGCCCCTGGTAGCAGGTGATCAACGAGAGCGAGAACTACAGCAGCACGTCCATCAAGATGATGGGCGATACCAACTTCCTCGGCACGCTCATGAACTTCCCCAAGGCAGGGCGGTGCAGGTTGACCCTATCAAACCCATGGTGAAAGCGCATGGAACTAAGCACTTGAAGCTACAAGGTTGACAGCATCAAAACCCGCGTTGAAAGCGCCCATGGTTTCAGCTCTTGATACTATAATACGATGACACGCTTTCAAACTTTGCTTTCAGAATCAAGTTGCGCCGCTACAGCAAGGAGCAGATCAACGACGAGACGTGCGAGCTGCTCGAGCCGTACCTCAACGCGCCGGACTTCAACTTCGCCGCGGCAGGGCCTGTCCGCATGTTCCATTTCAGCTCAGCCTGACTGTTTGCTCATATTGTACCAGTGTACATGTCTGCCTCCTCCGCCTCCTCCTCCGCCTCCTCCTCCGCCTCCCCCTCCTCCTCCCCCGCTCCTCCTCCCCCGCTCCTCCTCCCCTGCTCCTTCTCCCCTGCTCCTCCTCACCCCCCGTCCTCCTCCTCATCCACTTACTGAACTTGACCTGAAAAGGGAACGCCCTGTTAAGGCCCTACTCAGCGGCGCAGAAGGCGTCGGGGTCAGTGGCGGGCCTGTGCAACTGGTGCGAGGCCATGAAGACGTACCACAACGTGGCCAAGGTGGTGGAGCCCAAGATCATCATGCTGCGCGCCGCCGAGTCCGACCTCAAGATGGCCATGAAGGCAGGGGCTTACACTCGTTCACTTTTCAGCTCGACGTAAGGGTTATTTATGCCATATGTGGTGCATTTAGGGGGCACTTAGGGGGTGTTCACGAGATTTCAGGGGGCATTAGGGGGTGTCTAGGGCGTGGCTTTGTGTCAGAAACGGCTCAGGTTGAGCTGAGAAGTGGACGAGCGTAAGCCCCTGCATGAAGGAGAAGAACGAGGCGGAGGACAAGATGGCCGTGGTGCAGGCCGGCCTGGACAAGATGCAGGCGTCATTCGACGCGGCCATGATGGAGAAGCAGCGCCTGGAGGACGACGCGCAGATGACGCAGGTCGGGCTGGGTACCTCAACGCCTAACACATATACCACATCCGCCTTCTCCTCCCCCTCCTCCTCCTCCCCCTCCTCCTCCTCCCCCTCCTCCTCCTCCCCCTCCTCCTCCTCCTCCATGTTCTCCTCCTCATTCTCCTCGTTCACCTCCCCCTCCTCCCCCTCCTCCTCCTCCGCCTCCTCCTCCTTCTCCTCCTCCTCCTATGTCTCCTCCCCCTCCCCCTCCTCCCCCTCCTCTTCCTCCCCCTCCTCCTCCTTCGATGTCTCCGCCCCCTTCGTTTGTCCTCTTACGTGTCATCACATGACTCGTCGAGCATGACTCATCCGGCCCTACTTGCAGCGCAAGATGGACAGTGCCACGGCGCTCATCACCGCGCTGGCCGGCGAGGAGATCCGGTGGACCGAGCAGTCCAAGCAGTTCGATCTGCAGATCCAGCGCCTCACTGGCAGGGCCTGGCAGATACTGCGCCCCGCCACGTTATAGGTTGTCAAATAACTCAAGAGACAATGTTGGATGAAGTGCGTTGGATGACGTGGCGAGCGATATGTTCCAGGCCCTACTGACCGGCGACTGCGCCATGGCATCTTCCTTCGTGTCCTACCTGGGCCCGTTCAACAAGGAGTTCCGCGACCTGTTGTGCACGCGCGACTTCTACGGCGACTGCATCAGCCGCGGCATCCCCGTCACTGAGAACCTGGCAGGGGTGTTAAAAACAATCACTCAGCTCCAAGTTGAATCTCCGCCTCCTCCTCCTCCTCCTCCTCCTCCTCCTCCTGCTCCTCCTCCTCATCATCCTCCTCCTCCTCCTCCTCCTCCTCCTGCTCCTCCTCGTCCTCCTCCTCGTCCTCGTCCTCCTCCTCCTCCTCCTCCTCCTTCTCCTCCTGTTTGAGCATTGATCCTGAACGTAATGTCATGCGGGCACTACCGATCTCGGCTCGAGTGCTTGTTGTCAGCGACCCTCCTGCCAGGACGTGACGCGCTTCCTGGTAGACGAGTCGGAGATCGGCGAGTGGAACCTGCAGGGTCTGCCGACGGACGACCTGTCGGTGCAGAACGGCATCATGGTGACGCGCGCCACGCGCTACCCCGTGCTGGTGGATCCGCAGGTAGGGCCTGGCAGATGTTGCTCGCCACGTCATTGACACGCATTCAGAGTTTAGGGTTTGGGGTTTTCTGAACCTAGACCCTTGACACGCATTCAAGCCCTTGTTTATTGAGTTAGATGTGATCCTATGACGTGGCGAGCAACACATGTCTGGCCTCACCCGCAGGGGCAGGGCATCTCGTGGATCAAGAGCCGCGAGGAGGTGGGGCCGGGCAGATGTTGCCCACCACGTCATCCAACGCATTTGGTACCCTCTTGAGTTGATAGCTCCAATCATTAGACCCCTATGCCACCTTATAACAAATACCCCTCCCTTACAGTCTTTAATGGCATCCTGTGACGTTGCAAGCAATGTGTGCCAGGCCCTACGAGGAGGTCAACATGCTGCGCGTGACCAACCTGGGCGAAAAACAATTCCGCAACCACCTGGAGGACTGCCTGTCGTACGGCAAGCCCATGCTCATTGAGAACATCGAGGTAGGGACGAGTGAACAACGCCCACCACCACCACCACCACCCTCGCATTGTACTTTCGTTGAGTCCAATGTCATATGGTAGCGTGTTGAGCATGCAAACTCGCCGCGGCATCCTCCCCGGCCTTGCTACTCTTTCCCTGTTCATATTAATCTGACTGATTGCTCAAAGTGTAGCTGTATATTAGTTGGCCCTGCGTCAAGGAGGAGCTGGATCCCATGATGGACCCGGTGCTGGAGAAGCGCATCGTCAAGAAGGTAGGGAGGTGCAGATTGACCCCAGGTTGTATTGTGTCAGGTTCAACCTGGGGTCAACGTATTATTGCATTATTGTAATAATCTCTCTTGGTTTCTGCGCTTGAAGCTAAATAATGCTGATCCGTTGTCAGACCTTGCTACTCAATTCAACTCGCGCCCATGCGCGAAGGGCAAGAACTTCATCATCCAGCTGGACAAGGAGATCGACTTCTCCGAGACCTTCTGCCTCTTCTGCACGGTGGGGCGCGCTACCATCAGAGTACTCGTGCACACCTGAGTCCTCCTCTTGCTCCTCCTCCTCCCCCTCCTCCCCCTCCTCCTCCTTCTCCTCCTCCTCCTCCTCCTCCTCCTCCTCCTCCTCCTTCCCCTTCTCCAACTTGCATCCTATGACGTTGAGAGCGTCGTGCTTCGCTTGGCCCTACTTCACGACCCGCCTGCCCAACCCGCACTACTCGCCCGAGATGTCCGCAAAGGTGACGGTGATCGACTTTACGGTGACCGCTGCCGGGCTGGAGGACCAGCTGCTGGCAGGGCTTTCTCTTGTTCCCTTCGCACCTCAACTTGAGTTTGCCTCCCCTGAAATCCTACGTTTCCTTGTACATGAAAGCGTCTTCGTCCCTGATGGCTTCTTTGCTTCTGAGGTTCAGTTGAAAAGTGAGCGATTGCAAGGCCCTGAGTGTTGGGTAAGCTGATTCTGAAGGAGAAGCACGAGCTGGAGGAGCAGCGGCAGGCGCTGGTGGAGGAGGTGACTTCCTACAAGAAGAAGATCAAGCAGCTGGAGGACGACCTGCTGTTCCGCCTCTCCAACTCCACGGCATGGCCACTCTCCTCCCTCCCCTCTTTCCTCTATCCTTCATCCATTCCTCTGCACCATCTCTCATTTTTCCTCACACCTCTCTCCCCTCTCTCCTCTCTCAAGACATGAGCGTTCAAAATGGGTGTCGATGACGTGGCGGGCAATGCTTGTGTAATCCCTACTCGACGGGTAACTTGCTTGACGACGTTGAGCTGATCGATGTGCTGAACACCACCAAGCAGACGGCACAGGACGTCAACGAGAAGCTGCTCAACGCCAGCGAGACCAACCTCAAGATCACCGAGGCGTGCGAGGTAGGGGCTTACACTCGTCCACTTCTTATTCTCCCCCTGAGCCGTTTCTGACACTCAACACATCCCCAAAACGCCTAAACACCCCCCCATTCCCCGCCTCAAACACTCCCTAAACACCCCCTTGTATACCCCCTGAACACCCCCTAATCATCCACAAACACCCATTGTCCCACTAAAAGCGCTGACGTTGAGCTGACAGGTGGACTAGTGTAAGCCCCTGGTGCGAGGAGTACCGGCCCGTGGCGCACCGCGCGACGCTCATCTACTTCCTCATTGCCGAGTTCGCCACCTGCAACGTCATGTACCAGGCAGGGACGCCCAATCCTTCACAGAGCCTGCCAATGGTTCCCTTTTCATCTTTGCTTCATCACCTTCGAGCCCTTTCTATAGTTCCCTATGCAGCTTAGCTTCATCACCTTTGTGGTATAGTTCATGTCGTGTCAGGGACGAAGCGGCACAAGTTAAGCTTAAAAACACGAATGGCCAGGCCCTGGCGCTTGACGTCTTTGAAGCAGTTCAACCAGCTGTACGAGGCAGCCATTGACAAGTCCGACAAAGCGGCGATGCCGGCGAAGCGTATCAACAACATCGTTGAGCACATGACGTACGCCATCTACCTGTACGTCCAGGCAGGGCCGCACCACATAGTGCACCCGTACACACTTGCCTCTACCTCCCCCTCCTCCTCCTCCTCCTCCTCCTCCTCCCCCTCCTCCCCTCCTCCCCCTCCTCCTCCTAATACTCCTCCTCCTCCTCCTCCTCCTCTTCCCTCTTCAGTCAAGTTCCCTTCTCACCTCTCAACGTGAGCACGTAAGCTGTTTCGAAGCTGCTAAAGTTGGAACGGGAACAAGTGTTGAGGGCCCTACGTGCAGCGCGGCCTGTTCGAGCGACACAAGCTCACCTTCGCCTTCATGCTGACCAACAAGATCAACGTGAGCGCCAAGAGCCTCAACAACGAGCTCATCAGCGTGTTCCTGCGCGGCGGCGGCTCGCTGGACATCAACGCGGTGCGCAAAAAGCCCAAGGCAGGGCGGTGCAGGTTGAAACCTGTGTTTGCACACACGGGATCAGACGTCCTTCGCCTTGGATGTATGACTCAATCTCCTGTGTGCGTTACTCTGTGAACTTATCGCGTGCTACGCTATTGAACGCGCCTGGTTTCAGCGCTTGAAAGTGACATGTGATGAACCGCTTCCAAGCTTTGCTTTCGATTCCAACTTGCGCCGGTACAGCAAGGAGTGGATCCCCGACAAGTGCTGGCTGGACCTGGTGGCGCTGAGTCAGCTTCCCACCTTCCACGACCTGCTGGACTCCTTCAGTCGCAACGAGGTAAGGGGGGTCTTGACAACATGCACTCCACCGGAAGTTGAATCTCCTCCTCCTCCATGGCTTGTATGAGCATTCACCCTGAATGGTCCTTCTGTTTCGATCTCGCTTCGAATTCTTGTTCTCAATGACCCTCCTGCGAGGGGCTGTGGCGCCAGTGGTACGACCTGGAGGCGCCCGAGCAGTCCAAGGTGCCGGACTTTGACGACAAGATCACCAAGTTCGAGCGGATGTGCGTGGTGAAGAGCCTGCGCGAGGACCGCACGCTGGTCGCCGGCAGGGCTTGGCCATTCGTCCCCTATTCCGCTCAACTTCGGCACCTTAGAGGAATACATCACGGCCTTATCCCATACTATTGTTCCCTTTTTCATGTTCGACTTCAGCACCTGTGACGGATACTTCCAGTGGGGTTAGGGACAAAACGACTCGAGTCGAGTTGAGCTGAACAAGGGGACGAATACGCAAGAGGATGTCATGTCCCATAATTAAATGATCTTGCGCTCAAATTTTGTCGGCAAACTATGTAAGGCTCTGGTCGTAGGCCAGGAGTATATCGCGGAGGCCATCGGGCAGCGCTTCGTGGAGTCTGTGCCGCTCAACATGGAGACCACCTGGGGGTAAGGCTTGACAGATACTGCCCGCCACGCCATCCACCGCATTTTGATATCTCGTTCCTTGAGGTGAACGGCACCTCATGACGCGGCGAGCGAGCAATATCTATCAGGCCCATTGCCCGTCACATTATCGACCTGCAGTCTGAACCCTAATTTCTTGAGTTGAATGACAGCCTATGACATGGCGAGCAGTATCTTCCAGGCTCTACCTGGGGGGAGAGCACGCCGTGGGTGCCGCTTATCTGCCTGCTGTCGCCGGGGGCGGACCCCACCAAGCTCATCGAGGACCTGGCCAAGCGCAAGAAGATCAAGATGCTGGGGGTGTCCATGGGGCAGGCAGGGGGGGCATTGAGATCGAGCACCCCACCAACGTTGATTCTCCCACTCCTCCTCCTCCTCCTCGACTGACATTGATGCAGCGAACAGGGAACGGAGTCAGCGCGTGTGCATAAGCATTCACCCTGAAGGTAAGTAATCTCGCGCCAATCTCGCTTCGATTGCTTGCTCTTACTGACCCTGGTGGCAGGGGCAGGAGATCATCGCGCGCAAGTACATGGCCACCGCCACGCTGGAGGGCCAGTGGGTGATGCTGCAGAACACCCACCTCGGCCTCTCCTACCTCACCGAGGTATGGCCATTCCTTGGCCCCCAATTCAAGCACTGTTTGCTCGTGGACCCAACTGCAGCCAGGCCTTGCACCAGTTCCTGCACTCTTTACTCATTGTCAACCATTGCACGACCGCCGCCTTCGTTGTTGCTGCAGTCCAGGGCCTGACTCTAGTCCCCTTGTCACCTCAACTTTAAGTCATTCGTCCCTGCAACCTCTCCAGATATCCCACCTGATACTCAACTATACCGAAGTTGAAAGTTTAGCTGGAAAAGGGATTGGTGTGCGGCCTTCGCGGGAGGTGGAGAACTTCCTGGTCAAGGCGGAGGACCTGCACGAGGACTTCCGGCTGTGGATCACGGCGGAGCCGCATCCGGCGTTCCCCATCGGCCTGCTGCAGATGTCCATCAAGATCACCAACGAGGCGCCCGTCGGCATGCGCGCCGGCCTGCGCAACTCCTACGCCTGGGTCACGCAGGTGAGGCCCGCTATGAATCGGAGCTCTTTGATAGTGAAAGACCGTGCACAGTGGTATCAAACAGAGCTCTTCGATAGTGAAATGCAGTGAAATTACCATGCTGATTACCCATACTGACGTGAGATGTGGATGATGCCGGGCCTTGCACCGAGGACATGCTGGACGCCGTGGGGCGGTACGAGTGGCGGCAGATGCTGTTCGTCATGTGCTACATGCACAGCGTGGTGCAGGAGCGCCGCAAGTTCGGGCCCATTGGTTGGAACATCCGCTACGAGTTCAACCAGAGCGACCTCAGCGCGTGCACGCAGTTCCTGCAGAACCACCTGATGGAGATGGACGCGAAGAAGCTGGCGTCGCCCACGTGGCCCACCGTAACGTACATGGTGTCCTCCATCCAGTACGGCGGCCGCATCACCGACCCCTTCGACGAGCTCCTCATGGACACATACGCCGTCAAGTACTTCAACGAAAACGCCCTCACCAAGGTGAGGCCTGCCAGATATTGCTTGCCACGTCATCCAACGTATTGAGAACGCTTGTTCTGAAGGTGCCCACACCCCCCACCCCATCTGCGCCGCGAGCCCACCCCCCACCTGATCTACGCCGAGGTACCCACATACACACCCGCCACCGGATTTGCGCCGAGGCGCCCACATCCACACCCCCCACCGGATTTGCGCCGAGGCGCCCACACCCCCCAACGGATCTGAGTCGAGACGCCCACACCCCCCACCGGATCTGCGCCGAGATACCCATACCTCCACCCCCCACCGGATCTGCGCCGAGATGCACACACCCCCCACCGGATATGCGCCGAGGCGCCCACACCTGCACCGGTTGTGTGTAGCAGAGTGAGAGTGGGGACGTGAGAGAGTGAGTGTATATCTGAACCCTTGTTTCGTGAGTCAAATGGCATCACATGACGTGGCAAGCAATATCTGGCAGGCCCTACACTCAGGGGTTGGCGCTGTATCCGGGGTACGTGGTGCCGGAGACGTCGGAGATCAACGAGTGGCGCGCCGCCATCGAGCGGCTCCCCGCGCAGGAGAGCCCCGAGATATTCGGGCTGCACCCGAACGCCGACCTGACGTTCCGCACCCTGGCCGTGGCGGACCTGATCACCGTGGTGATGAGCACCATGCCCAAGACGGGCGGCGGCGGGGGCGGCAAGACACCCGAGGAGGCGGTGGATGAGATCTGCAAGGACCTGCTGGGCAAGGTGCCGGTGGAGTTCAACATCGAGGTGGTGAAGGAGTTGCTGAAGAAGCTGCCCGGCGGCTCCACGCAGCCGCTCACCGTGCACCTGCGGCAGGAGATCGACCGCCTCAACATCATCATCGGGCTGACCACGAAGACGTTGAAGGACCTGCGGCTGGCCATCGCCGGCACCATCGCGCTGGCCGGCGACCTGGTGGACTCGCTGGACAACCTGTACAACGCGGGCATCCCGCCCACGTGGCTGCGCAAGTCGTGGGAGTCGTCCAACATCGGCAGCTGGTTCCAGGGCCTGCTGCTGCGCTTCGACCAGCTCAACAAGTGGCTCAACACGGGGCGGCCCAAGGGGTACTGGATGACGGGGTTCTTCAACCCGCAGGGGTTCCTGACGGCCATGAAGCAGGAGGTGAACCGCAAGCACGCGTCGGACAAGTGGGCGCTGGACGACGTGGTGATGGCGTCGGAGGTGACGCACCCGCCCAAGGACTTCGAGCAGCTGCGCGAGTCGCCGAGCGAGGGGGTGTACGTGTACGGGCTATACCTGGAGGGCGTGTCGTGGAGCGGCAAGGAGAACAAGCTGGTGGACTCGGAGCCCAAGAAGCTGTTCACGCCGCTGCCGGTGCTGTACGTGACGGGGGTGCAGCAGAAGGACAAGAAGACGTCCAACCAGTTCGAGGCGCCGTGCTACCGCGTCAAGGCGCGCACGGGGCTCAACTTCATCAGCACCTTCGCGCTGCGCACCGAGGACCCGCCCTCCAAGTGGGTCATGCGCGGCGTCGCCCTGCTCTGCACCATCGATTAACCAATCGACGTGCTCGATTAAACAATCGATGTTGCAACGACTAAATTATGTACTAGTATATTATGGACCTGCCTCTCGAGGTTCCCCTCTGGTGATTTACCGAGGGAGACTAACGACGGAGGATGCGGTGTTAGCTTAGCTTTTTTTACTAACGCTCGCGCTTGTCGAGCCGCTCAAAAGGCGCTCCTCATGGTGTCCATTCAGTGTTTTATTGTTATGAAGAGCGAAAGCATTTATATCGACTACCCGCGTTGCGCTAGCGCTACTATAATATCGCTACTGCACTACGCGGCCCACGGACCCGCTGTATGGAAAAGATTGCCTCATAGTGGTGAATTCTGGAAACACACAGCTACGCGGTACGATCCCCTCTACTTTAAGAAAGTGGGGGGTAAATCACACTGATCTACCAGTTGGCGGTTTAATAAGTCGAGAAGGCACTGAAAATGTCCGGCCGCAGTCGGCCGGCAAGCACCGAATCCTGCACTTAACCACTGAAACCCCCAGTTTCTTAGAGTAGAGGGGCGCGTACCGCGTAGAGTAACTCAAGATTGCCGTCCAGCCCTCCGACCGGCTGACGCCGTCTAATTAGCGTAATTGCCGACCGGAGTCCGACCACCCGTAATATCTTAAACAGCTGGTCCGTGGGCTGCCTAGCACACGGGCCCCCTCATCGGTTGGGGACGTACTCCTGGTCGCTCTTGTGGGCGCCGTCCTTGTAGTACTCCTTGTGCCAGGGCCAGCTTAAGATGCTCGCCACATCATTGGATGCCATCTGCGCAGATTGGCTGGGGGAGTCTAACGGGGATGGCGCGCAGAGCGGTACGGTCACGATTCCTGTCCTTGCGCCATACGAAAATTGTACAGTCAGACTGAGAATCTCAGTGTTGCCTCACTGTAAATTTGTGTGGGCGACAGTCTCTTAACTCAAGAAATGTCCAAATCCCCGTTTGACCCCCCCAGCCAATCTACGTAGATGTAACTCAATGAACGAGAGTTCACAACGTGGGTAAGGACTTGGCGAGCACCGGTACACTATGTGGTTCACTGGATCCTACCTTGTACCAGTCCACGAAGATCTTGAGCCCCTCGTCCAGCGAGGTCTGCGGCTCATAGTTGAGCTCCTTCCGGGCACGCGTGATGTCGGCGTGCGTGTACGGCACGTCGCCCGTCTTGGGCATCGGGATGTAGTTGCGGATGGCCTTCACGCCCAGGTGGTAGAGGCGCAAGTTGAAACTGAAAGCAAAGTTTGAAAGCAGCATATCGTATCCCAGTTTCAAGAGCATAGATCCAGGCACTTTCACCGTGGGTTTCATCGGGTCAACCTGCACCGCCCTACCAGGTGGTTCTCAAGGATGCCCACGAAGTCGGACACCGTGACGGGCGACTTGTTGCCAAGTTACAGGGCCGCAAGTTCAAATTGGAAGCAAGATTCGTAAGCTTATCGTAGTTTAGATTCAAGCGCTTGAAACATAGGTTTCTATTTGCACCACCCTATGACAGAGTGCGTGAAACCACTTAGACACTTAGAGAGACTTAGTGCTAAGTCGTCCCGCTCGACCAATCAGAACGCTCCATTTGGTCGACTTAGTAGCACTTGTTGATAAGTGTCTAAGTGGTTTCACGCACTTTGTCATACTTGCGACACCCTAGTTGCACCACCCCACCAAGGTTGAAGACGCGGAACGGCGGCTTGGTTCCGTCAGGCTTCTTGCCGCTGGGCTCTGAGGTGTCCAGGCTCGCGATGATGCCCTTCACGCATGGCCAAGTGGACACATCTAGCCGCATCACATGGCGGAACTTTATTCAAGAAACTAGCGACTCCGATGCTGTAGCTGCAGACGAATTTGTGTCTTGTGTCTATGAACGGGCGCACTGGTACGCCATGAGCGAGCAGTCAGGTTGAGCTGAAAACGGAACGAGTGGCCAGACAGATAAGAGGATGCGGCGGGTGTGTACGGGTACACCTTCGCAGTTTTCCAGGGTACCTCAAATGGCAGTCAACGCGTCTCAAACTTGAGACCTTGAGTAAATAGACGGTCAGATTTGCCATACAATGGTACAATATGGCGATTCGACCGTTTTTTTCTCAAGAATTGGCGACCGCCATTTGAGGTACACTCGAAGCCTGCGAAGCCTGGGACACCCCGGGTGAAGAGCCAGCTTGAGATGGTCCCTACCTTGACCACGTCGCCGATGAACGTGAAGTCGCGCGCCAGCTCCGTGCCCCCCGTGTGTAGAGTACACTGAATTATTGCTCGCCGCGTCACGAGGCCCCCGTTGACTCAAGTAACCCTGATCTAACAAGCGGTGCAATGGCGGACCAGGCATGATCCGAGCACAGGTATAGGTAGCTTTGCATACGAACAGGTACACTGTGAATGAACAGTTAGCGAGCGAGTGGTGGGTGACCCTCGCCCTACCCTCCCCCTGGAAGATGTTGATCGGCTTCCCGCGCACGATGTTATTTGCGAACGAAAAGTACGCCATGTCCGGGCGCCCCCAGGCGCCGTACACCGTGAAGAAACGCAGCCCAGTGATGGCGACGCTGGGGACAGGGCAGGGTTCGTAACGGTCGCCGCGTCATAATGTGTCATTGAACTCAATAAACGAGCCGGCGCCAGCTGGAACCACTCATGTAATGCCAACTTGTTACCTGGATGATGATGGTTGTGGAGCTGAAACGGGAATGAGTGGTCAGGCCATGAGGAGGATACGGCGAACGTGTACGGGTACACCGGTACACTATGAGCGAGCAGTCCGGGAAGGGCGCATTGAGCATCCAGCCCTGCCCGTGGATGTGGTTGTACGTGTGCGCCAGCAGCTCGTCAGCCTTCTTGGTCGCCGCGTTGTAGCGGCGCAAGTTGAAAATGAAAGCACAATTTGAAAGCAGTGTATCACACTTTAGTTTCAAGCGCTCAGTTCCAGGCGGTTTCAACTTGGGTTTGATAGGGTCAACCTGCACCGGCCTACCGCGTACAGGCTGGCCGGCGTGTCCGTCACGTCCGACTCCGAGAATGGTACCTTGGTGTTGAGGCCGTAGATGGAGGAGGAGGAGGCGAACACCACCTTGGCGTAGCGGCGCAAGTTGAATTTGAAAGCAAAGCTTGAAGGCGGTTCATCATATGATAGTTTCAAGCGCTTGATTCCAGGTGTTTTCAACATGCATTTCATCTGATCAACCTGCACCGCCCTACCTTGGGCATGGGGGAGGTGCGGGTGATCTCCTCCATCAGGTTGACCATACCCGCCACATTGGAATGCACGTACGCGCCCGGGTTCTTCACCGCGTACCGCACCCCCACATGCCAGGGTCTTACACGGCGTTCCCGATTCAGCTCAACGGCCGGTTTCGGTATATTGCCTGGGTGAGATGCCCAGACAGAGTTGCGGACAATGCCTCAGCGCTCCGCGCGGGAAAGCGGGCGCCAGGCTGAAACCCCATACAGAGTTGCGGGCAAAGCGTCAGCGCTCGGCGCGGGAAACGACATACCGAAATCGGCAAGGCCTATTGCCAGCACTTTTGAGGGATTTTGTGGATTGGTTTCGGGGACAATGCGGATGGGAAAGGGAAGGAGTGGGTGGCCCCGGCGGGGTGGCCCCGGCGGGGTGGCCCCGGCGGGGCGGCCCTGCCGCCTGCGCGGCGAGGTGCAGCACGTGCGTGAACTTGCACGCGTCCAGCGCGCGGCGGATGGCGGCCACGTCGTTCAGGTCCGCCTCCATGGTGTGCACCCCGAGGCAGGGGCGTACACTCGTTTCACCCTCCAGGTCGACGTAAGCGCTTTTTGTGTGTCAGGGGTGTCTACAGGGTGTTTAGAGGGTATTTACGGCCGGGGTGGAAAGGGTGTTGAGGGTTTTAGGGGATGTTTTGGGTGTCAGAAACGGCTCAGTTTGAGCTGAAAGTGGACGAGTGTAAGCCCCTGCCCCCAGGCTCTCCAGCTTGGCCAGCCGCGCGCGCTTGAGCGCCACCGGGTAGTAGTCGTTCACGTTGTCCAGCCCCTGGCAGGAGGGTCACTGGGAACAAACTCTCAAATCCAGATCAAAACGTGGACTTACCTTCAGAATGAATGCAATTACAGACCCGCGGGAGCACTTCGTCAGAACACAACGTTGGGGGAGTGCTTGCTGTCTGCAACCCGCGGATTTCTTGTTCTGGATATGACAAAAGTGCACCAAACCACTTAGACACTTAGTCTGACTTAGTGCTACTGAGTCTGACTTAGTGTCCGCTCGACCAATCAGAAGGCTCCATTTGGACGACTTAGTACTCTTGTTGCTAAGTGTCTAAGTGGTTTCACGCACTTTGTCATAGCCCCCCTGCCAGGACCCCCACGCCGCGCTCCTTGAGCGCCACCGCAGTGTGGAACCCTACAAACCCCGCAGACACGGCCTGCCCACTCCTTCCCTTTACTGCTCAACTTCAGCACTTCAGCACCTTCCAGGGTGCTGTAACCGGGGTCATGGAAACCAGTCAGGCAGCCGGACAGGGAACGAGTGCACCCATGATACCCCCTTAATACAGCCCTCATACTACCACAATACAGCCCTCATCCGCCCCTAATGCCCCGTGCTACACCCCCAATACCCCACTAACACCCCCCTAATACACCCCTGATACACCCCTGATAGTCCCATAATGCACGCCTAATACACTCACGGTGGCCCGGCCCTGCCCGCGGAGCCGGTGACGAGCACGGTGATCTCGCCGGGGGTCACGGGGGTGCACGACTTCTGCACCTTGGTATAGCGGCGCAAGTTGAATTTGAAACCAAAATTCGAAAGCAGTCCCTCATATTCTGGTTTCAAGCACTCGGTTCCAGGCGCTTTCAACGTGGGTTTGACAGGGTCAATCTGCACCGCCCAACCTTGGCGATGTTGACGCGGGCGGGGCGGAAGACGGAGACGGCGGAGGCGGCGGCGCCGGCGCCGTACGCCGCGGCGGCGCCGGAGGCATCGGACAGCGATGCCCCAAACAGGTGGTAGCACAGACCCACCAGCAGCAGCGCGCTAGCCGCGCCGGCGACCGCCCGCCAGGGCCCCGCCAACGTATGTTTGTCCAGCTCAACCCACGGTCCCGAAAACTGCTCGAGTTATCCCCCTGGCATACCTGTGGATGCGTAGGTGCCAGCTGAAAAGTAGTCTCCCATTATGGGGCGATCAGGTGCCCATCATAGGGAGGCCAGGTGCCTATTACAGGGATGTCCGGTGCCCAAGATAGGGGGTTCAGGTGCCCATTACAGGAGGGGTAGGTGCCAATTGTAGGGGGGTCAGGTGCCCATTATAGGGGGGTCAGGTGCGAATTATAGGGGGGGATTATAGGGGGGGCGGGGATTATAGGGGGGGCGGTACACGACAAGCACGTAGGGCCCTCCTTGCCTGTACGCGGCTGGTCATGCGCGTGGCTCTCTGAGCGTTGAAAATCCTGCGGGGAACGGCGGGGAGTGGAGAGTGGAGGCGGGGAGGATCGGCGGAGGGTGGCGGCGGCGTCAGCCAGGGAGTGTCGGAGGGGGGCCGAGTGGCGGAGCGCGTTCCCGCGGATGGGCGGGGCGGGGAGTGCCACACCAAGGCTTCATTGTGATTATTTTCAGTGGCATCCTGGGGACCAATACTCGTAGGTTCCGATCGCTTTGACCCCACATCATGCGGCATATGCCGTCTCAGAAACCACCTGCCGCCCTGAGCTAAACTACGCCACTGGCACGCCTCAAATATGCTCAAGATGAGCCGACAAAGTACCTATGGAAGGCTCTGGGCGTGGCGTGGGCACCGCGTTTAAATTCAAGAGGGCAATAATCTTGGAGCGATGCCTGGCGAGTCTGGGGGCGAGAGAGGGGGGGAGCGGGCCCCGGGCGCCTGGCATCGCGGCGTGGCTCACCTGCTTCGCGTTGGGAGACCGTCGAACGATCCCATGTCTATGCGGAGTCGCGTGCCATCGGAAGTGCCGCGCGAGCCGAAAACAAAACCTGCTCAACTGCGACTCAGCGACCGCCACTTTATAGCGACCCACACCGATGACCGAGCACCAGTGCTCCACCCGGTTTAGGGTAGGGTTTAGTCTATCTAGCTATCCTGTAGCTAGGTTTAGGTTGTTGGAGGTGGAAACTCGCGCGCAAAATAGCGTTATTTACAGTTATTTCTGCGGCCTCGAAAACGCTTCCAACCGACCAGTCGTGACGCACGTGCTTGTACGAGTACGTCCCTTCACGATACACAGCCACTGCAAGTAGCATCCGCGCGGCCCCATGGGAATGACGCATCCCCCGCTCCCCGCGCCGATGGCTTTCCCGCGCATGTGTCTCCTCATCGCGTTGTTGCTGGCGCCGCCCCTCGCGGTGACCGCACTGCGAATCCCTTCAGAAGACATTGCGCTCAATTCCACCGAGGGTGCCGCTCTCTTGGAAGGAGCGAGCCACCTTCGCGGCAGGGGCTTACACTCGTACACTTCTCAGCTCAACTTGAGCCGTGTCTGACACACAATGACACCCTACAACCCCCTACACCCCCCCTAACACCCCCTTAACACGGGCTACACAGCCCCTCCGCGCACCCCCTATCCCACAAAAAGCGCTCAATTTGAGCTGAGAAGTGGACGAGTGTAAGCCCCTGCCTCGCGGCTACCACCAGCTCGCGATTCACTTCGCTACACAGCGCAACCAGGCCTTCTGCAGCGCGGCAGGGCCCTGCGTATGTGCGCATCGTCTACGCACCACTGCCGCCGCCCGCCGCCGCCGCCGCCGTGGGCCTGGCAGATATTGCCCGTCACGTCATCCAACTCATTTGAGTCCCGTGGCATCCTATATGACGTGGCGAGCAATATCTGACGCCGCCCCCAACACCGCGAGACATCGCGGGCTGCGCATTGTGCTGTTGACGGCTCGCCGCCGCCACCGCCGCCGCCGCCGCCGCCCCCTGAGCAAACAGGCAAATGTGAGCAAGTGTCCCCCAGGCCTTACAGCGAGGCCACGTCCGTGACAATGCTCAACGCGCTGGCCGCTCAGCCCGGCGTCCCGGTCCCTGTTGACGGCAAGGCCAAGCGCCCGACAGACTTCCCATGGCCTACCGGAAGACCATTTCACGCGCCCCGCTTCTCTCATTCTCCCCTGACTCCTCCATCTACTGCCCGGCATCTGACGGGTTCATCTCAAGTGCAGCTCCAATTACATATATTCCCACTGGTATGACAAAGTGCGTGAAACCACTTAGAGACTTAGCAACAAGTAGTACTAAGTCGTCTAAATGGAGCGCTCTGATTGGTCGAGCGGGCATTAAGTCGGACTAAGTAGCACTAAGTCAGACTAAGTGTCTAAGTGGTTTGGCGCACTTTGTCATGCTGGGCCGTATCCTCTGGCTTCTACGCACCCCACCCGTACTTCACGCAGCGCACGCTGTTCGCCAGCAAGTGCGTCAACACCGTGCCGACGCACCGACAGGCGGGGCTATCCCGGCTTATACCGTCTACTAGTGGTGTTGGTCCCCTCGGCACTTCTTGGACCATACATCATGGTTTTTGGCGCACTGTACGGCCCATGTGGAAACGTACACTCGTACACATTCCCCTCCTTCGTAGTTCCCCATTCTCTATCTCTTCTGTGTGTAAGTACAGTACGAGACACCAATCAGGTTCGACTACGAAAGTCATGTGTGTTCCCTAATTTGCGTGCACGACGACATCCGCGTGCAGCGTATAACATGCATACCGACCGGTATACTGCGTGTTGGGGCCCCTACGTTGGAGGGCACCACAATGTCCGTGAAGTTCCTAGCGAACGGCGGCGCGACGCTGCAGGAGTGGGCCGGGTACCTGGCGTGCTTCGCGCCATCCGTGGGGCCTGGCAGATAATGCCCGCCCGCCGCGTCATCAAACGTGTTTTGAACCCTCGTTCGCTGAGTCACAAGCCGTCCCATGACACGGCGATATCATGCCGATTCCGGTATATCGCTTCCCATGCCAAGCGCTGACGCTTTGTTCGCAACTCTGTACTCGTATGGGCATTCAACCTGGGTACCTGGTGCCCGCTTTCCCGCGCGGAGCGCTGATGCTTTGTCTACAACTCTGTATGGGCATTTCACCTAGGCGATTTGCCGAAACCGGCCCTTTGCCTGCCAGGCCCTATACCGGGGTGAACCACACGCACGCGGCGGGCGCCGATGCCGCCGCCTTCCGCCGCGACGTCGTCGCCGCCTTCGAGTCCCCGGCGCTGCACTTTGTTGTAAGGCCTGCCAGATGCCGCCAGCCATGTCATCAAATCGCATTTCAACCCTTGATTGTTGAATTAAATGGGCATCGCATGACGTGGCCGCAACATCTGCTAGGCTCTAGCTCGCGGGAATAAACTTCCTACGCGTGGGGATTGAGGCAGGGCTTACACTTGTTCCCATGTCAGGTCAACTTGAGCTCTTCTGTCCACCGTATAACTCAGCTTAACTCATGCATGTGTTGTGGAGCTGCTCAAGTTGAGCTCTAACGTGAACGAGTGTAAGCCCCTGGATTGAGGAGGTGGGCGGCGGGCACATGTCGCCCATTGGGGTAGGGCGGTGCAGGTTGACCCTATCAAAACCACGTTGAAAGCGCCTGGAACTAAGCGCCTGAAACTAAATTGTGCTGAACCGCTTTCAAACATTGCTTTCAGTTTTAACTTGCGCCGCTACATCGGGGCGTTCGACGCCGCCTCCGACCGCGTGCTCGTCATGGACGTGGCCAGGCAGGGTGGGTTGCCGCATCTCCGCGCGTCCATATGAGCTCGCCGCTGGCTCCAGCCCGGTTGGCCTCCTCAGCCAGGTTGGTGTGCGGGAATACGTGTTCAGCCGCTCTGGCCCCACTGCCGCTGGCTCCAGCTGGGCGGCGTGTGGGTGGCCGGGGTTGACTTCTGTGGCCTGCTACTGCCACTAGCTTCAGATATAGATAGCCGCCGGGTGGTTGCATGTGTGTGCCCCATGCTGAAGCGTGAAGGTAAGTCCTACTTTTATCTCGGCTCGAGTGTTTTTTCTTTATGTCCCTCCTGCGCGGTACAAGTACCCGCCGGTGTGGGCCTCGCTGGAGTCGGTATACCAGGTAGGGGGGGGGGCATTGAGAGCAAGCACTCGACCGACGATGAGCCGACAAACCGAGTCCGCACGTGTGCATGAGCAATAGGCCGATTTCGGTATATCGCCTCCCGCGCCGAGCGTTGGAGTGTTGACGCTTTGCCCGCAACTCTGTATGGGCATTCAACACGGCGCCCGCTTTCCCACGCAGAATGCTGTCGCTTTGTCGTGCGGAATGCCTCCCATTCACCGTCCTTGCATGGTAGGAAGCGTGAATGGCCATGGCATTGCACCTACGTATGCCTTTCACGTTCACCCTCCTGCAGCTGACAACAACTCCAAATTCAGTAACCCATAAGTTTGTCTCAGTGGTCATCCAAACATGTATTTGTACGCTCGACAACCTTGAATATAGCGATACCCATTAGAACATCGAACTCAAGCAAGGTTGGGCGAGATTAGTACTAGGCTGAGGAATCGCCCGGGAATCCCTCGTGACGGAAGGTTTCTGCTTTTGTTCACGGTGTCACCGCCACCGTCCCCTGGACACTCATCACATTGTCATCGGGGACGATTTTGTTGGTAGGAGGGCAAGGAGAGAGATGGCATGCGTTTAGTGTGGTGAGGCGAAGATGAGGTGTGATGCGGGCATGAGCATGCTCGGAGGCATCAAGGAGAGTGGCAGCGGCGGCATCTCGTGTTTGAGCATTTCACCCAGGCGATACATAGAAATCGGCCTATGGATCTGAAGATATGTCATGTGGGCACGTCCCATTTTGGTTCGGGTGGTCATTATCACTACAGTACGCAGTTCTGGTGGGGGGGGCAAATGGGGATGGCGCGTGGCGCGGTATGGTCATGATCGTTGAGACAATAGACCCTCACTCATACATTTTCAGCCTCCCGGATCTCGGAGGCTGATACACACTGTAATTTATATGAGCGACATTAACTCAAGCAAATCCAAATCCCCATTTTACCCCCCCACCCGAAATGCGTAGCAACGGCCCTTCTGCCAGGCCATGAACACGACCGATGGCAGCAGCGGGGCGAGCCGCGGGTGGGCCGTTGTCGGTGCCGTGCCGGGCAGGCACTTACAACTGTCTAAATTTCAGCTCAACCTAAGCCGGTTTTGTCACTGCCTCGCTGACTGACTCCATCCGGCGCGTCCCACGTAAAGAGTTCGTAACGCTGAGCCGAATAGTGGACGAGTGTACAGTCCCTGGCGGCGGGCACCGGCGCTGGCGGCTGCGGCCGAGGCTGCGGCGTCGACGATGATGACGAAGCCAGTGCCTACGCCGCGGCCGCGGCAGCCCCGGCGGAATTTTACAAAAAAAGGATGGAATGCATGGCGGCGGCGGGTGACTCGGACTGGGACGCGGTCATGGGATGCATGCGGGTGCCCATCGTGCGACAGAGCGCCAGCAAGGTAGGGCTCTACTCGTTCCGATCCCCTCTACTTTGAGAAACTGGGGGTTTCAGTGAGCGAGTCCCAGATTCCGGGACTCGCAGGCCGAGCCGACCGACCATCTTCAGGGCCTTTTTGAGTTATTCAACCCTCAAAATTGGACCACCATAAGCTTCACGTGATCCACCCCTCTGTTTATTAAAGTAGAGGCGGTCGGACCGTGTAGCTGTGCAGGCTGTCACTATCAAAACCCGTGTCAAAGCGCCTATGGTTTCAGGGCTTGAAATCAGAATATCTAAAACCACTATTTCAATGTTTGCTTATAATTCGACTTGCGCCGCTACATCAAGGGGTCCGGCGGCGGTGGCGTGCCGGTGGCGGTTGCAGTGTTCGCGTCGTTGGCGTGTGCCATTGTCGGCGGCGCGGCGGTGGGCGGGGCGTGGTACTACGTGGAGCGCCAGCGCGCGGCGGGGCCCGGGGCCCGTCCACTCGTTCTCTTGAGCTCTTTCCCGCCCCACTCAACATGGTTGTGAGTTCATGGTGTACCGGTGTACCCGTACACACTCGTCGCATCCTCCGCTCCGGCCTTTCAATCCACGGAGACTTCAATCTCGCAACATTCAATTCGCGGAACATTTAATCCGCGCAACATTTAATTCACGGAACATTTGTTCTGGGTGACATTGACCCGCGGAACATGTAATCCGTAGAGCATTTGTTCTGCGGAACATTTAATCCGCGGAACTGTGAACCGGCCCTGCCGCGCGGTGGCGCACAAGCACGTGATGATGAACGGTGACTTCGAGCTGTGACTTGGGCTCCCTAAAAGTCCGCTCGTACACGCGCTGACACCGCGATTTGTGATTTGTGACTCGGGGTCACTCGTGTACACTCACAACGTCGGTGATATACCGCCGCTTTGGCCGCCGCTGCCACCGTCGTGAATGTGTTGTAACGTTGTAAAGCTAAAGCTGTCGTTAACATGTCATAAGGGTATCATAACATAACTGCTGATGCGTGTTGTCGGCTAAGATTCAATAAATGTCATACTCGCAAGAGAATCATATCATAACTGGAAGCCGCAACGACCACGCGAGCACCTCCGCCTCCGTCCGACCGCGCGATCTACCTGCGGCCGCGGCTGCTGTTCTTGCGCCGCATGTTGGGCTGCGCGGGCGCCGCGGTGTAGTGGCGCAAGTCGAATTTGAAAGGAAACCTTGAAAGCAATTCATCATGTTTTAGTTTCGAACGCTTAGTTCCAGGAGCTTTCAGCTCGGAATTCATCGGGTCAACCTGCACCGCCCTACCGCGGCAGCACCGAACGCGTCGCCCCCGCCGCCGCCGCCGAACGCCCCTCCAGCAGCGGGAGCCCCGAACCCTCCAGCCGCTGGGGCACCAAATCCTCCACCCAGGGGCCTACACTCGTCCACTTTTTGGCTCAGCGTAGGCACTTTCTGTGGGATAGGGAGTGCGTTCAGGGGTTTTCCAGGGGGTGTGTAGCGGGCATTAGGAAGTATCAGGGGGTGTGCGGGGTGTGTTCGTGTGTCAGAAGCGGCTCAGGTTGAGCTGCAAAGTGGACGAGTGTAAGCCCCTGCCACCGCCGCCGCCAAACGCACCGGCTCCTGCGGCGGGCGCACCAAAGCCCCCGGCCAGGGGCTTACACTCGTCCACTTTTCGGCTCAACGTAAGCGCTTTCTGTGGGATAGGGGTTGCGATTAGGGGTTGTTCCATGGGGGGATGTAGGGGTTGTACGGGGGCATCAGGGGGTGTTTGGGGTGTAACTTTGTGTCAGAAACGGCTTAGGTTGTGACTGAATAGTGGACGAGTGTAAGCCCCTGCCCCCGGCCGCGGGCGCGCCGAATGCCGAAGCAGCGGGGGCAGCAGCGCCGAAGCCCCCGCCGCCGCCGCCGAACGCGCCGGCGGTCGCGGGGGCGGCAGCGCCAAACATCCCGCCTGCGGCGGCGGGCTGCGCGGCGCTGAATCCGCCCATGGCCAGGGGCTTACACTCGTCCACTTTTCGGCTCAAGGTAAGCGCTTTGTGTGGATAGGGGGTGGATACAGGGGTTCTTTGGGTGGTGTTTATGGAGTATTAGGGGGTATAAGGGGTGTACAGGGTATATTTTGTGTCAGAAACGGCTCAGGTTGACCTGAAAAGTGGACGAGTGTAAGCCCCTGCCCATAGCAGGCTGCGCTGCGGCGCCGAAACCGGCGGCTGCGGCGGGCGCGCCGAATCCTCCTGCTGCTCCACCGAACAGGGGCTTACACACTCATTCCAATTTCAGCTCAGTATAACCCAACTTAACTCATGAATGTGTCCTGGAATTGCTCACGTTGAGCTCTAACGTGAACGAGTGTAAGTCCCTGCCTCCGAAACCACCCGGCGCCGCTGCTGGCGCCCCGAACATCCCTCCGGCGGCGGGCGCCGCCGCCGGCGACACTCCAAACAGCCCCCCCATCGCCGGCGCCGGAGTGGCCGCCGCCCAGGGGCTTACACACGTCCACTATTCAGCTCAACGTAAGCGCTTTGTAAGCGCTTTGTGTAGAACAGGGGTTGCGTTCAAGGGTTGTTTTGGGGGTGTTCTAATAGGGTATTAGGGGGTGTCTTGGGTGAGTCTTTGTTTCAGAAACGGCTCAGGTTGAGCTGAAAGGTGGACGAGTGTAAGCCCCTGCCGCCGCCGCGCCGAAGAGCCCCCCACCGCCTGCGCCGAGCGCGGGCGCAGCGGCACCGAATAAACCTCCGCCCGCAGCCGGCGCAGGGCTTCCGAACAAACCCCCGCCGGCGGCGCCCGCCGGCGGCGCCGCCGCGCCGAAGAGACCAACGCCCGCCGCGGGTTGCGCCGCACCAAAGAGGCCACCTCCCGCCGCCGGCGTCGCGGCGCCACCGCCGCCGAACAAACCGCCCCCCGCCCCCCCGCCGAACCCACCCATCGCCCCCGCCGGTGACGCGCCGAAGAGCCCCCCACCGGCGCCCGCCGCCCCGGGCGTGGCCGCCGCCGGAGCGCCCCAGAGTCCCCCACCGGCTGGCTGTGGCGACGCCGTCGCCCCCGGCTGCGGCAGCGCCAACTGCCCGGGGACACCCCCCATCTGCTGCTGCTGCTGCTGCTGCTGCTGCTGCAGCTGCTGCTGCTGTTGCATCGCCAGCTGCATGGCGTCGGCGTGGCTGGCGAACCCCGGCGCGCCGACCATGGCGCTGAGACGCGCCTCTTCCGCCTCCGACCAGGGGCTTACACTCGTTCACTTCTCAGCTCAACCTAAGCGCTTACTGTGTGACAAGGGGTGCATACAGGGGGTGTTTAGGGGGTGTTTAGGGGGTGCTTCGGGGTGTTTAGGAAGAGCTAGGGGGTGATAGGCGGGGTTTAGGGTGTGTGTTTGTGTCAGACACGGCTCAGGTTGAGCTGAAAAGCGAACGAGTGGAGGCCCCTACCTCCGCCGCCGCCGCCTCCTCGAACGGGTCCCGCGACTCCCCGCGCTCCCGCAGCATCGCCAGGTGTGCCGCCTTGGCGCGCTGCACCTGCTCGTAGGGCCAGGCGGAATATGCCGGCATTGCTTTCGGCATACCAGGCATATGCAGCATAGCGCCGGGAATTTTAGGCATTTTCTCGGGATTTTGGGCGTTTTCTGGAAATTTTGCCGTTTTCTGGGTACATGCGGAACTTCTTTGGAATTTTTCAGCATTTTACCTGCGCGTCTTAGGGAAATGAGTCGGCATCACTGGGCATAATTGGGCATAATTGGGCATACTTCGAGCATGACAGGCTGAATTTGGGGGGTCAAGCATAGGGAATTAGGGCAAAAGAGAAAGCATATTTCCCCTGGGCCTACCTGCTCGTGCAGCCTGGCCAGGGCCATGCCCACCTTGTTGAAGTAGCGCTGCGCCCCCTCCACCCAGGGCCTTCCACTCGTCCACGTTTCGGCTCAACTTAAGCGCTTTCTGTGGGACAGGGGTGCATTTAGGGGTTGTTAAGGGGGTGGTTAGGAGGTGTTTAAGGAGGTGCTAGGGAGTGTTTTGTGTCAGAAACGGCTCAAGTCGAGCTGAAACGTGGACGAGTGTAAGCCCCTGCCTCCACTGCGGCGCGCACCTCAGCCGGCCCCGCGCTCACGCCCAGCCCGTTCAATGGCAGCGACCCGATGCCCGAGCTGCCACCCCCAGCGGCGGCGGCGGCAGAGGAGGCGGAAGCGGAGCCAGCCGCCACGCCATTGATAGCAGCCTCGAGCGCCTCGATGTAGCGGCGCACGTTGAATTTGAAAGCAAACTTTGAAAGCTTATCACCATATTCAAGCTTAAAGCAGTGAAACCAAGCGGTTTCAACACTGGTTTCAACATGATTGAACCTGCACCACCCTACCTCGATACCCGGGCCGCCGCCGCCGCCGTGGCCGTGCACCAGGGGCTTACACTTGTCCACTTTCCAGCTCAACCTAAGCCGTTTTGGTCACACCTCCCCGTATCCCCCTGTCTGACAGACTGGGGGAAAATCACGCACCGGACATATCCCACAAAATTTGCTTGCGTTGAGCCGAAAAGTGGACGAGTGTAAGCCCCTGCCGTGCACACGCCCGGTGCTGCGCAGGTTGTGCTCCATCTCCAGCACGCCGCGCTCAAACCCCTCGGCCTGGGCGCAGGGGCTTACACTCGTCCACTTCTCAGCTGAATCTAAGCCTTTTCTGACACGGAATACAGCTTAAACACCCTCTAGTACCCCCTAACACCTCCTAAACACCCCTTACACAACCCCTCAATGCACCCCCTATTCCAAGAAAGCGCTTAAATCCAGTCTCCGCTTTTGAAAATCAGTCCATGAAGACCCTCATATGATTGGTCGACAGCGTACCGGTATCCTCGCGACCAATCATACGAGGGTCTTCAGGGACTGATTTTCAAAAGCGGAGACTGGGTACAAGTTTAGCTGAAAAGTGGACGAGTGTTAGCCCCTGCCTGGGCGTACAGCTTGTCCACGGTCTCGAGCAGGAAGGGGCTGGGGTGCTGCGGCGGCGGTAGGAACACGGGCGCAGGCATGGCCGCCGGGGTATAGCGGCACAAGCTGAAATTGAAAGCGAAAGTGAAAAGCGATTCGACATATTTTAGTGTCAGAGAAAAGTTCCAGGCGGTTTCAACGTGGGTTTCATAGGGTCAACCTGCACCGCCCCACCGGGGGCGGCTGACCCGGGTGCGCGTGCGCGTGGTTATACGCCGCCTCGTCAGCCGCCATAGCGTCCTTGAGGCAGGGGCTTACACTCGTCCACTTTTCGGCTCAACTTGAGCACCTGTTTGTGGAACGCGCCGACAAGGTTGTGTGGCGTACGTGACAGAAATGGCTCAGGTTGAGCTGAAAAGTGGACGAGTGTAAGCCCCTACCTTGAGGCGTTGCAGGCGGGCGCTGGCGTGCTCGGTGTCGCGCAGCGTGGCGGTGACCGCGTCGCGCACCCCCCACGTAGCGGCGCAAGTTGAACTTGCAAGCAAAAGTTGAAACCTGTTCATCACGTTATAATTTTAAGCGGCTGAGTTCCAGGCGCTTTCAACTTGGGTTTCATAGGGTCAACCTGCACCACCCTACCCCGACAGCCGCTCGTTGTCCGACGACAGCTGCGACTCCAGCCCCTTGAGCGCACCCGACGCGCCCTTGGTGTAGCGGCGCAAGTTGAATTTGAAAGCAAAGTTTGAAAGCGATTCATGATATTCTAGGTTCAAGTGCTGAAACCATAGGCGCTGTGCTGTCAACACGGGTTTTGATTCTGTCAACCTGCACTGGCCTACCTTGGCCGCGCGCTCCATATCGCGGCGCTGCAGCGCCCCGGCCGCCTCGCCCCCGCGCAGGCGCGGAATGGAGTCAAGCACGCGGCTGTCCTCACGCGCCGCCACGATGAGCTGCTCCAACTGCAGCAGCGCCTGCTGGCTGCTCGGCGCCAGCTCCCCCCACTGCGTGTGGTGCTTCACCGCCTGCCAGGGGCTTACACTCGTCCACCTGTCAGCTCAACGTAAGCGCTCTTGTCGGGACAAGGGGTATCTAGGGGGTGTTTAGGGAGTGTTGAAGGCGGGGGTGGAGGGTGTGTTTAGGCGTTTGGGGGATGTTGCGTGTCAGAAACGACTCAAGTTCAGCTGATAAGTGGACGAGTGTAAACCCCTGCCGGCTGCCCCGTCGTCGTCGTCAGCCACGACGCCGCCGGCTGCGCCCCCACCAGTCAGGGTCTTACACTCGTCCACTTTTCGGCTCAACGTAAGCGCTTTCTGTGGGATAGGGGGTGCATTTAGAGGTTGCCTGGGGGATGTTGAGGAGGTATCGGGGGGTATTAGGGGGTGCTCAGGGTGTATTCTGTGCCAGGAACGGCTCAGGTTGAGCTGAACAGTGGACGAGTGTAAGCCCCTGCCGCCAGTGCCTGCTGCTGCTGCGCTCCGTACCCCACCTGTGCTTGCTGTTGCTGGGCACCATACATACCAGCACCCGCACCCAGGCGTAGCGGCGCAATTTGAATTTGAAAGCAAACGTTGAGAGCAGCTTATCATATTTCAGTTTCAAGAGCATATATCCAGACGGGTTTCATGGATTCAACCTGCACCGCCTCACCCAGGGCGCCATATGGGCTGGCTGCACCCGCGGTCTGAGCGCCGTAGACACCCGCGCCCAGAGGCGACCCTAGCCCGCCCCCCAGCCCGCCCCCTAACCCGCCTCCCAACCCGCCGCCCAACCCACCTCCCAACCCACCGCCTAGCCCGCCGCCAGGGGCTTAAACTCGTGCACTTATCAGCTCAACCTAAGCTGTTTCGGGCAAGTGAGCCGTTTCGAGTCCAGTTTGTGGCGAGTTATAACCCGTCAATAACGTCACACGCTACTGACATCAGCCAACGCATCTCACAGAAAGTGTTTACGTTGAGCTGAGAGGTGGACGAGAGTAAGCCCCTGCCCGCCGCCCAGGCCGCCGCCGCCGAAAAGTCCCGCGCCGCCGCCCATTTGTAGCAGCGTAAATGGAAATTGAAAGCAAAGTCTGAAGGCGGTTCATGATATTATAGTTTCAAGCGCTGAGTTCCAGGCGCTGTCAACATGGGTTTCATCGGTTCAACCTGCACCACCCTACCCAGTCCGGGCGTCGCAGCCGCGGGTGCCCCCATTCCCCCGAACATACCCCCGCCAGCCGCTGGCTGCGCCGCACCGAAGAGGCCACCTCCCGTCAGGGGCTTACACTCGATCCCATTTCAGCTCAACTTAAGCTCTTCTGTCCACCGTATACCCCACGTTAACTCATGAAGGTGTGCTAGAGATGCTCAAGTTGAGCTCTAACGTCAACGAGTGTTAGCCCCTGCCTCCCGCCGCCGGCGTCGCGGCACCACCGCCGCCGAACAGACCGCCGCCACCGAGCCCGCCGCCAGCCGCGGGCGCCGCCGCTCCAAACAAGCCCCCTATGCCTAGGGCCTGCCAGATAGTTCCTCTTGCTTTTAGGAATGACCAACCCCCTTTGGCGAAGCCAGATCGGCGGATCCAGTTTGGCCGATCTAGTTTCGCCGAGCACCCTCACTTGATTCAAGAAACGACGGCTTACGACGGACACTTCGGCAGAAACGGCGGATCCAGTTTGGCCGACCCAGTTTGGCGTATTTACCCCCTCACCGAGTTAGTTTCTTGAGCTCGGTGAATTCATAAAAGCAAGAGGAACAGTGCTTGCCACGTTATCCAACGTGTTCTGAATCCTCTTTCTGGAGTTCGCCGGCATCCTATGACGTGGCGAGGAACATCTACCGAGAAACGAGGGTTCAAAATGCGTTGGACGACATGGCCAGCTACATCTACCAGGCCTTCGCAGGTTTCCAGGGGGGGTCGAGTAAAATGGCTGTCGGCACTTTCCGAATTCGGAAACTTGAGCAAACAGACTGTCAGATTTGCCATATAAAACTGGACAGTATGAAATCGACTGACCATCATTCGAGAATTGGCCACTGCTATATCAAAGTGAGTGAAACCACTTAGACACTTAGCAACAAGTAGTACTAAGTAGTCCAAATGGAGCGTTCTGATTGGTCGAGCGGGCACGAAGTAGCACTAAGTCTCACTAAGTGTCTGAGTGGTTTCACGCACTTTGTCATATTTGACCCCCCTGGGAATCTGCGAAGGCCCCACCGCCGGCAGCCGCAGCGGGAGCAGCCGCTCCGAACATACCCCCCGCCGGCGACGCAGCTGCCAGCGCCCAGGGACTGATGGATGGTGCTCGCCACGTCATCAAACGCATCTTGAACCCTCGTTTCCTGAGTTAGACTGATGGATGGTGCTCGCCACGTCATCAAACGCATATTGAACCCTCGTTTCCTGAGTTAGACTGATGGATGGTGCTCGCCACGTCATCACACGCATATTGAACCCTCGTTTTCTGATTTAGTCGGCATCCTATGACGTGGCGAGCACTATCCATCAATTTAGACGGCATCCTATGACGTGGCGAGCACTATCCATGAGTCCCCACCGGCGCCGCCCCAAACATCCCCTCCGCTGCCGCTGGTTGTGCCGCGCCGAAGAGGCCGCCGCCCGCCGCCGCCGGTGCACCGAACATCCCGCCTCCTTTAAGAGCCTTACATAAGTACCTTTCCAGCTCAGCTGAAGCATCGCATCTTCACGCCGCAAGTGTGAACGTGCGTGTGTTTTCAGAAAACTAGGCTGAACTGCTGAACAGCTACCAACCAAACCACCTAGACCACAGAACTTTGAGGTACCAAGTGGAATAACTGGAGTGAATGCAGGGAGACAGGGCGTAACGTTGAGATGAAAGAGGATGGGAGTCCTTTATAGGTCCTCTTGCGTTGAAAGAATGCGCCAACCCCCTTTCGCTCAGCCAGATCGGCCGGAGCCAGTATGGCCAAACTAGTTTCGCCAGGCACCCTAAATTGACTCAAGAAACGACGGTTTACGACGAACAGTTCAGCAGAAATCAGCGAAGCCAGTTTGGCCAGCCCAGCTTGGCGGATTTAGCGCCTGACAGAGCTAAGTAGTTTAGCTCGCGTGTTCTTAAAAGCAAGAGGAATAGGGGCGGCTCTACCTCCAGCAGCGGGCTGCGCAGCGGCGCCGAATCCACCCAGGGCCGGCTGTGCCGCGGCGCCGAACAATCCCCCGCCGACCGCCAGAGCCTCACATGTGAAACTTTCCAGCTCAGCTTGCGCGTCTTAAGTCATCAAGTACACACGCCAAAAGAGGATGTCAAGTCCCACAATTGGATGGCCTGGTCTCAAATTTGGTAGGTGTGAGTGTGCATGTGCGTTTGTTTTTCGAAAGCAGGCTAGGCTGAACAGCTGTAAAACAAACCAAATAGACCACGTAACTTTGAGGTTGGGATGTTGAGTGAACTCAAGTGGTTTCAGGGTAACATGGGGTAGAGTTGAGCTGAGAGAGGATTGGGGTGGTTTGGGAAGGCTCTGCCTCCCGCCGCGGGCTGCGCCGCGCCGCCGAACCCCGCGCCGAAACCCCCGGCACCCGCTGCGGGCGCCGCCGCCCCAAACATGCCGCCCCCTCCAGCCGCTGCGGATCGGGGAAGAGATGCGAGGAAGGGTCAGTCGCTGTCCGGGATCGGGTACGAGTAGCGTAGCGAGATCTGGGACGCCAGTGTCCCACTCGCAGTGTGCTGGGGCGGCGCTTGGGTGTATGCGAGTGCTTGCGTGCGCATGAGTGCGTGCGCTTGCGTGTGGTGGGGTCCGGTCCGGGTGTTCATTCGCGTGCTTGCGGCAGCCAAACGACTACTCGTACTTCGTACTGACTGAGAAAACCCATATAAATGAGAGAACGAGGAGGGACGCGGGGCGGCGGGGGCGGGGCGGGGGCGGGGTGTGGTGACTCGTTGACGAGGGGCACGCCCTACGCACCAGGAGCGGGTGAACCGAAGAGTCCTCCGCCGCCGCCACCACCGAATCCCGGCGTTTGCACAGGCGTCGCGGGGGTGCCTCCCCCGAACCCGCCAAAGCCGCCTGCAGCTGCAGGGGCCGGGGTACCGAATTCCCCCGCAGCCGCGCCGAACATTCCGGCCCTAGGCTGATCGGCAGGGGAGAGGGGTCCCAAGGCGTAAGCGCGACCAAGCGGCGCGTCTCCTCGGTAGAGTGCAGCGCGCGTGCGTAGTGATCAAGTGAGAGACAGAGGAGTCTGCACTGCGGTTGAAAATAACCCTAAAGCCTCGTACTAAGTAACTGTACAGAACCCTAAACCGGCGGTGAAAGGATTTAGATTTATACCAGCTCCAATCATTACTCACGCATACGGTAGCCCCAGCGCTCCTATACCACCCTTTAATAAATACCATCCCCTTACAGTGCTCAATACATGAGGAAATGAAGCTAGCCCTATGCGGAGTGGGCGGGCGCGGGCACGAGCTTTCACGCGCGCAAGCCGGGATATCACTCCCCGCGGGCAGCGCTGACGCTTTGTCTGCAATTCTGTATGGGCATTTCACCTGAGACCTGCTTTCCCGCGCTGCGCACTGACGCTTTGTCCGAAACTATGAGCATTTCACCCAGGCGATGTACCGAAATCGGCCTCTTGACTCCACGCGCAGCAGTGTAGAGTCGCGTTGGCGAAAGAGTGGCGCATCGATCAGAGTACGTGTGCGAGGCGGTGTTGAAAACTCCTGGAGGGTCTCGGCGTGCTGCGCGCTACTGAGAGGAACGCAGCAGTAGCGCGCGGCGGGCGTCGAGAGTGCCGGTTCTCTGAACTATAAGGGCGGCGGCAAGCTGCGTTGTCCGCCATCTTGTCGCGGCACACAGAGTGTGCAAGGCGGTGTTGAAAAACTTTCTTCAGTCACTTACAAATTCAAACTTATCATTTCTCGGTGACGAAAAACACAGCAGCCATAGCCACACTATGCTAGTTGGTAGCCCACTATTGTCTGTACACACGGCCTCACTATGATTAAAGAATAGGGGAAATAAAATAAACCGACAAGTCATACAGGGCTCTTCTATTGTTATGAATTTGGCCCTGTATGCCCATGCCTGTTCATCCAATTTGTCCATACCTACACTCTACTTCTCTTGTCATGAGTTGGGCCCTTTATTTATTGGTGTGTTGTTCCCCGTCTGTACTGCTTACTACCTGTAGTATTTGATACGACCAAGGTACGAGTCCACGGACTGGGAACAAGGAGTGCAGGACCTATTCATCGGCGACGTCAAGCACTGTCGCACCCGCCGCCCCGTCCGTCGCCCCGTTATCCGGCGACACATCCGCCGGCGACACATCCGTCGCCGCCGCCGCCGCCGTTGACGACGACACCCTGGGCGCCATCACCGGCGAGTCATTGCTCGGCCTGCTCTTCCGCGCGACCGTTGCCGCCGCCGCCGCCGACACATCCGCCGCCTCCGCCGCCGCCGCCGCGGCCGCCGCCGCCGACGACACCCGGGGCGTCATCATGACCGCCGTCGACGCCGCAGCCGACACATCCGCCGCCTCCTCCGCCGCCGCCGCCGCCTCCACGGCTGCCGCCGCCGCCACCGCCCTCGGTGACGGCACCATTTCATTGCTCGGCCTGCTGTTCCGGGCGACCCGCCGCGCTTTGCCGGCGGCGACGTCGAGCGAGCCCACAGACGCTCTCGCACCCGCGGCCGCCGCCGCCACCAAACCCATGCCCGCCGCCGCCGCTGCTGCCTCCGCCCAGGGGCTTACACTCGCTCACTTCAGAGCTCAACTTGAGGACCTTCGGGAACCCATCACTCACATTACAGCTCAACTTGAGCACCTTCGGGCTACATCCACGGGTTAAACTGGGTTATATGGCGGACAAAGTAAGCTTAAGTTGAGAGGAAAGGGGCAAAGTAAGCTCAAGTTGAGCGGAAATGGGAACGAGTGTAAGCCCCTGCCTCCGCCTCCACCGCGGCCGCCGCCGCCGCAATCGAATCCTGCTCGCTGGCCCGCCGCGACTTCTTCGAGTGTCGCCGCACATCTTCCGCACGCCGCAGCTGAAACACCGGCTTCACCTCTCCATCCTCCATCTTCACATTCCCCGCCGCCTCCAGGATGTAGCGGCGCAAGTTTAAATTGAAAGCAGAACTTGAAAGCAGTATAACACACTTTAGTTTAAAGCGCTTAGTTCCAGGCGGTTTCAATTGGGGTTAAAAGGGTCAACCTGCTCCAGCCTACCAGGATGAACTCGTTAGGCGGCGCCCTCAGGCGCAGCTCCGACGCGAAGAGCTCCGAGCACCGCACGCCAGGGGCTGACAATTCTCCACTTTTCGGCTGAGCGTAAGCACTTTGTGTGGGATATGTTAGCGTCAGGTGTCTTCGTAGAGTTTCGGTGACAAAGACGGCTCAGGTTGAGCTGAGAAGTGGACGACTGGAAGCCCCTTACGCTCGTCCACTTGTCAGCTCAACGTATGCACTTTTTGTGGGATACGGTGGGTGGAGTCTGTGACAAACACAGCTCAGGTGGACGAGTGTAGGCCCCTGCCGCACGCCGCCGGGCTCGCACGTCTGCTCCATCTTGTTGACGCCCTCCAGCGGCGCCCCGAAGAGGTGGTAGCGGACCATCTTCTGACCCACCACGCCGCCCACCGTGTCGCCGGCGTGTAGGCCGCAGCGCATGGACAGCGTGCCGCCGTCTGGCGCCGGGTAGCCCGCCATCATGGACTGCACGTCCAGCGCCATGCGCGCAAGGCGGCACACGTGGCTGTCCGTGGTGTAGCGGCGCAACTTGAAATTGAAATCAAAATTGAAGCAAAATTGAAAGCAGTTCATCATGTTCTGGTTTCAGTCGCTTGGTTCCAGGCGCTTTCAACAGGGTTTTCATCGGGTTCAACCGGCACCGCCTCACCGTGGGCGCGGAGTGGCGCGGAGCGTGGCTGTGGCAGTCCGGCGTGCACCCCGTGGCCAGGGGCTTACACTCGTCCACTTTTCAGCTCAACGTAAGCGCTGTACGCAGGATAAGGGGTGCATTCTGGTGTTCTTCAGGGGGTGCTAAGGGGATGTTACCGGGTATTGGGGGGTGTCGTGGGTGCATTTTGTGTCAGAACCGCTCAGATTGAGCTGAAAATGGACGAGTGTAGGCCCCTGCCCGTGGCCGCCAGGTAGGCGTCGCCGATGGTCTCAATCTTCTCCACGTTGTGCTTCTCGCAGATCCCGTCCATGGCCGCGAACAGCGCGTGCAACATCGCCACAAGCTCCGTGGGCTGGATGCGCTGCGTCAGCAGGGTGAAACCCACGATCAGGGTCTTACACTCGTCCACATTTCAGCTCAATCTAAGCCATTTCTGACGCAAAATACACCCTACACACCCTCTACTATCCCCTACACACCCTTTGAACGACCCCTATATGCACCCCCTGTCCCACAGAAAGCGCTGACGTTGTGCCGAAAAGTGGACGAGTGTAAGCCCCTGCCCACGATGTCCGACTGGAATATGCAGGTGTGAGGCAGGTTCCAAGCCAGCGTGGGCGGCGCGGGCGGCACGTCGGCCACGGCGTCCGCGGCCTCGGCGTCGGCGCTGGCCTTCTGCAGCAGTGCCACCACGGCGTAGGGGCAAGCGAAATTTCGGGCGGATTCAGGAAATTTCGGTTGGATTCGCAGGGATTTGGGTTGAACATGCGGAATTTGTAGCGGAAATTTGGGGGGTTCACAGCGGAAATGAACTTTGGAGGGTGGTCATCAGCAAAATTCGCTCGCCCCTACCACGGCGGGCGGCAGCATGTTGGAGATGAGCGCCGCCCACCGCCGCTGCTGCTGCCGCCGCCGAAACCCAGGGGCTTACACTCGTTAGGGTTTCAGCTCAACCTGAGCTCTTCTGTCCACCGTTTAACGCAACTGTATCCAAGAATGTGTCCCGGAGTTGCTCAAGTTGAGCTCTATTGTGAACGAGTGTAAGCCCCTGCCGGAACTCCTTGACAAAGTAGTTGCGCGCGCGCGTGTCCTCCCCGCGCGCGATGATGTTCATCATGTACGCGCACGCCACCATGAGCAGCACCAGGGTGTACCGGCGCATGGTGAAATTGAAAGCAACAGTTGAAAGCAGTTAATGATATTATAGTTTCATGCGCTGACACGTAGGCGCTTTCAACACGCGGTTCGATACTATCAACCAGCACCGCCCTACCAGCGCGGCAGTGTCCCACGACCGCAGCGCGCACACTGTGCCCAAGCTGTCGGAGTGCCCGTCCACTGTACCCAAGTTGCCGCGGCAATCCTTCGCGCGCTGGGACAGCCACCGGGATCCCTCCGTGGCCCGCGCAAACACCAGCACCGAGTGTTGGATGATGATGAGGCACACTGTGGGGACCACGGCGGTAGCGCTGCTAGCCGGCGACCAGGGGCTTACCCTCGTTCCCCATTTCCGCTCAACTTGAGCTTACCTCGCCTCTGTCCGCTAAACTTGAGCTTACTTTGTCCCCTGTATAACCCAAATTAGCCCGTGGATGTGTGCCGAAGGTCCTCAAGTTGAGCTCTAACGTGAGCGATGTGTTCCTGAAGGTGCTCAAGTTGAGCTCTGAAGTGAGCGAGTGTGAGGCCCTGCCAGGAACACGAAGGAGGCAGCGAAGGCGGCCAGAAGGATCAGCGCGTGTATCTCCACCCACCGCGCCGCCGCGGCCTCGACCATGGTGTAGCGGCGCCAGTTGAAGCTGAAAGCAACGTTTAAAAGCAGTTTATCGCATTTACTTTCAAGCGTTGAAATCATGCGGTTTCAATAGAGGAGCACGCGGTAAGATCACACCGTATCACACACGGGCATTGAGTCAGAGACCCAAGGTGGAAGGACGTCTTATTCCGTGCTTGCAACCACGGGTATCAACCTGCACCGCCATACCATAGCCAGCGAGTACGCAAAGGAAAGCAACACCATGATGAGCGCGAGGATGGGCTCCAACCGCCGGTTCGCCACCTTGCTGTAGCGGCGCAAGTTGAAGTTGAAAGCTAAATTAAAGCAAAATTGAAGCAAAATTGAAAGCACTTCATCGTAATTTAGTCTCAAAGCGCTTAGTTACAGGCGATTTCAACATGGGTCTAATCGGGTCAACCTGCACCACCCTACCTTGCTCGTCTGATGCGCGAAGGAATCCGCGCGCTCCAGGGTGCTGAGGCGCCGGTGCTCCGGCCTCTTCCCGGCCGCCTTCTTCGCAGCTTTCGCCGCAGCTTTCTTCTCGGCCTTCGTCCAGGGGCTTACACTCGTTCACTTCTCAGCTCAACCTGAGCCGTTTCGGTCACACCTCCCTGTGTCCCCCTGTCTAATAGACTGGGGGGAAATCATGCACCCACCGTATCCAACGAATTGTGCTTACATTGAGCCGAGAAGTGGACGAGTGTAAGCCCCTGCCTTCGTCACGGGCTCGGCGGTTTTCGTCGCGGGCTCAGCATCGTCGACCGGCAGCGGTTCCGGGGCGATTATCGCGCATTTTCTGGAGCTCACGAACGAGGGTATGAATTTGCTTGAGCCTATTTTGGCGCCGACGGAGGAGACAGTACCGTAGGCAACCACCTTGAGCCAGGGACTTACACTCATCCACTATTCTGCTCAACGTAAGCGCTTTCTGTGGGAAAGGGGGTGCATTTAGGGATATTTTAAGGGGTGTGTAGCTGGCGTCAAGGGGTACCAGGGAATGTTCACGGTGTATTTTGTGTCAGAAACGGCTCAGGTTGAGCTGAAAAGTGGACGAGTGTAAGCCCCTGCCTTGAGCCCCTCCATCCCGAAGCGCTCTGCCATGGTGTAGCGGCGCAAGTTGAAATTGAAAGCCAACCTTGAAAGCAGTTTGTCATGATTTAGTTTCAAGCGCTTAGTTCCGGGCGCTTTCACCGTGGCTTTGGTAGGGTCAACCTGCACCGCCCTACCATGGTGGCGAGCGGCATGGCGAGCAGCCACACAGCTCCCAGGGTGACGCCCGCGGCCAGGGGCTTACACTCGTCCACTCTTCAGCTCAATCTAAGCCGTCTTGGTCACACCTCCCCGTGTCTCCTGGTCTAGTAGATTGGGGGAAACTCATGCACCCAACATATCCCCAAAAATGTGCTTACTTTGAGCCGAAAAGTGGACGAGTGTAAGCCCCTGCCCGCGGCGATCCACGCGAGGCGCGGCACATCGGCGACGGGCACGAGGACTTTGCCGGCGTTGTCAGGGTAGCGCACGCAGACGAGCACCACCGTTGCCGCCAGCGCCGCCGCTCACCAGGGGCCTACACTCATCCACTTCTCGGCTCAAGGTCATCGCTTTGTGTGGGACAGGGGGTGCATTGAGTGAAACTAACCAGGGTGTTAGGGGGTAGTGGGAGTGTCGATGTTGTATTTCGTGTCAGAAACGGCTCAGGTTGAGCTGAAAAGAGGACGAGTGTAATCCCCTGCCGCCGACGGCACAGCGAGGCGCAGCAGCCGCCGCCTCGCGCCCCACTGCAGTGCAAAGTACTCGCGCTCCGTCTCCGCGTCGTTGAAGTGGAGCGTGCAGGGTGTAGCGGCGCAATTCGCAATTGAAAGCAAAATTTGAAAACAGTTTAGCATGTCACAGGTTCAAGTGCTGACACCATAGCTACCATAAACGCTTGTAACGTGCTCTCCCAGATTTGAGTGAGAGAATGGCGCCAGAGCCCCTGATGTGATTCACGATTTACCGATTAGCCTCAATCATGAGACCCCTGTTCCACCTTTCCAAATGAATATGCCCCCCATTATCAACGTGGATTTGATAGGGTCAACCTGCACCGCCTTACCAGGTATTCATCGACATGGGGTCAAGCTTCACGCCGCCGGCGCCGCTCTTATTCATCCACATGGCAGGGGCTTACACTCGTTCACTTTTCAGCTCAACTTGAGCCGTGTCTGACACACAAATACACCCTACACCCTACAACCCCCAAACACCCCCCAATACCCGCTTTACACGGGCTACACAACCCCTACGCGCACCCCCTATCCCACAAAAAGCGCTCAAGTTGAGCTGAAAAGTGAACGGGGGTACACCCCCGCCACATGGCGTCGCCGGGCCCCGTCTTACTCCCAGTGTGGTGGTGGTGGTGTTTAGTCCGGGGCGATTCCACGTTCGTCCCTTTCTCCTTATCTCCGCTACCCTTGGTGTAGCGGCGCAAGTCGAATTTGAAAGCAAAAGTTGAAAGCAGTTCATCATATTGCAGTTTCAAGCGCCTAGTTCCAGGCGCTTTCAACCTGGGTTTGATAGGGTCAACCTGCACCACCATACCTTGGCGATGACAATCTCCTTGGAGTGGCCTCGGCTTATCGCTTCGCCGGGCGACAGGGGCTTACACTTGTCCACTTTTCAGATCAACGTGAGCACTTTCTGTCTCATGTCGTGGGGTGATTTGCTGGTTTCAGTGACAAAAACGGCTCAGGTTGAGCAAAGATATGGACGAGTGTAAGCCCCTGCCGGGCGACAGCATCTGGTTTCGATTCGGTGAGCTCACTTTCAGCGCCAGCCGCGCGTCGCACCGCACTGCCGCCGCCCAGGGGCTTACTCTCCTTCACTTTTCGGCTCAATGTAAGCACATTTCGTGGGATACGTTTTCGTGCATGGTTTTCCCCCGGCCTATCAGACGGGGATCACGAGTAGGTGACCAAAACGGCTTAGGTTGAGCTGAAAAGCGGACGAGTGTAAGCCCCTGCCGCTGCCTCCTCCGGTGACAGAACCTCGCTGATCCGGGCTTCCGAGAATCTTGAGCGGACTACTGGGAACCGGCCGGCCTTCGCTTCCCCCCGAACCCTGACAGATTGGACAGCCCCGAGCCACTTCCCTGACTTCCCGGGGGATAAAGGGTCCGGCGAACCGATGCCACAATGTAGGGCCTGGCAGATACTGCTCTCCATGTTAGAGTTTCAGGTTTAGGGTTTGGGTTTAGGGTTTATGGTTGAGGTTCTAGAGTTCAGGGTCTATGACACGAGATAGCTTGGCAGATCTTCGTCGCCACGTCATCGGGACGCAATCCGACTGAAGACACGACGGTTCAAAATGCGTGACGTTGATATCCCCGGCGATGGGCCATGCGGATGTTGATATCGCTCGCCGCGTCATAGGATGCAGTGTTACTCCAAAACCGAGGGTTCAAATGCGTGTCGATGACGCGGCGGGCGAATGCCGGCAGATGTTGCTCGCCACGTCATGGGATGCCGATTGACTCAAGGAACGAGGGTTTACAACGCAGGCAATATGTATGCAGATGTTGCTCGCCACGTCATAGGATGCCGATTGACTCAAGAAACGAAGGTGTGAGACGCGGGCGATATCTGCCAGGCCCAGGAGCTTACATTCGTCCACATCTTTGCTCAACCTGAACTGTTTTGTCATCGAAACCAGCAAAGCATCCCGACGCATGGGACAAAAAGTGCTCATGTTCAGCTGAGAAGTGAACGAGTGTAAGCCCTGGGCCAGGCCCCACCAGCGGTGTTGACGGTGTTGATCGACCTGTCGCTCTCATCCTCGCTGATGGGGTTGAAACTGGGTGTAGCGGCGCAAGTTGACATAGAAAGAAGATTTTGAAAGCACTTCGACATATGTTAGCTTCAAGCGCGGAAACCAATCGCGGTCAACACAGGGTCAACACGGGTTCAACACGAGGTCAACCCATGGTCAGCACGGGTTCAACCTGCACCGGCCTACCTAGGTGACCTTGCGGGGACAGTGGAGCCGGAGCGCTGGGGGAGTTGGCCGGAGGGCGTCCCCCCGTCGTTCTCCCCGCCGACGCCGCCGCTCCCGCTGCCCCCGTCTCCGCTACCGCTTCCCTCGCCTCCGCCGCTCCCCCCACCCCCGCTCTCGCCGCCCCCGCGCCCCGGGCTCAATATACCGCCGCCGTGACCGTGACTATCCCCGTTGGTATAGGGGTTGCGCGGGGACCGAACGATCTCCTTGGAGTGGCCTCGGCTTATCGAGGGCGTGCCCGCCTCGCTGGCGGTGCCCGATCCCAGGTCGGACAACTCGTCCTCGGACCAGGGGCTGACACCCGTCCACTTTTCAGCTCAACCTAAGCCGTTTTGGAGTACTTCACACCTCCCCGTTCCCCCCTGTCTAATAGAATGGGGGAATAGATGCACCTGACGTGTCCCATAATATGTGCTTACGTTGAGCCGAAAAGTGGACGGGTGTGAGCCCCTGCCTCGGACTCCTCCTCTACTACCCCCATCCACTGGTCGAAATTCATGGACGCCAGTCTCTGGATCCCGCGCTGCAGATCGTCCCGCTTGGCCGCGGTCTGAACGCCGAGCTGTAGAGGCGGAAGTTAAAACTGAAAGCAAACTATAAAGGCAGTTTGTCGTATCTTGCTTTTAAGCGCTGAAACCATAGGCGCTTTCAACACGGGTTTTGATACTGTCGACCTGCACCGCCCTACCCAGCATCGCGATGGCGTTCGCCGATTTGAGGTTGGACACCGTCTTTTTCCAGTGGGCTTTTGGTCTCGTCGACTTCGTCGGCGAGAGGGTGGAGGTGGAGGCGGGCGAGCCGGGCGAGAGGGCTTGGAATTCCTCCTCCGCCGCTCCGAATCCCTCATCTGCTTTCAGCACGGAGATGCGCGCCAGTGCGCTCCGCAGCGCCCCGGCTTCTACCGCGTCTGCCGCCAGGCCGTCGACCAGGGGCTTACACTCGTCCACTTTTCAGCTCAACCTAAGCCGTTTTGGTCACACCTCCCCGTGTCCCCCGGTCAAATAGACAGGGGGAAAATCATGCAATCAACGTATCCCACAAAATGTGCTCGCATTGAGCCGAAAAGTGGACGAGTGTAAGCCCCTGCCGTCCACGAAGTAGGTGTGCATCACGCCTTTGCCTTTCACCACCAGCTCGCCGCGGTGTAGCGGCGCAAGTTGAATTTGAAAGCAAAACCTGAAACCGGCTCATCATGTTATTGTTTCGAGCGCTTAGTTTCAGGCGCTTTCACCGTGGGTCTGATAGGGTCAGCCTGCACCGCCCTACCGCGGTCCGTCAGCTTGAACATCCCGGTCTCGCGGAGAATATTAGCCGCGTTCTCCGCGACGTGCAGCCGCCCGGGATCCGACCGCGCCTCCATGCGTGCCGCGGTGTTGACGATGTCGCCGAAGAGGCGGTAGCGCGGGTGCTTCACTCCAATCACCCCACCCACCACCAGGGGCTTACACTCGTTCCTATTTCAGCTCAACTTGAGCGCATTTGGTGGGATACGTTGGGCGCATGATTTTGCCCCAGTCTATCAGACAGATGGACACGGGGAGATGTGACCAAAACGGCTTAGGTTGAGATGAAAAGTGGACGAGTGTAAGCCCCTGCCCACCACGGACCCGGACTGCAGCCCCATGCGGACCTTCACATGAGGGAGGTCGCTGCGATATCGCAGAGCCTCTTCCAGAATGTCGTGCAGGCTGAGGGCGAGGCGGGTGAGGGCCTTGCAACAGGGGCTTACACTCGTCCACTTCTCAGCTCAACTTGAGCCGTGTCTGACACAAGAAAACACCCTACACACCCTAAACACACCCTAAACTCAGGTTACACAACCCCTACGCGCACCCCCTATCCCAAACAAAGCGCTCAAGTTGAGCTGAGAAGTGAACGAGTGTGAGCCCCTGCCTTGCAGTGGTCGGGGCGTGGCTCCGGCACCCCCGCCGATACCACATACTGCGGCCCCACCGTCTCCACCTTGTACCAGGGGCTTACACTCGTCCACTTTTCGGCTCAACGTAAGCGCTTGCTGTGGCATTGGGAGTGCATTTAGGGGTTGTTTAGGGGTTGTTTAGGCGGTATTGGGGGTTGTTAAGAGATATTCTGGGTGAATGTTGTGTCTGAAAGGGCTCAGGTTGAGCTGAAACGCGCACGAGGGTAAGCCCCTGCCTTGTACAGCGACGACCCGAACGCCTCCAGCGCGTCGTCGAACACGGTGAACACAAAGTTGAGTAGCTCAACCAGCTCGTCGGCGCTGAGATTGGCGCTCAGCGCGGCGAAGTCGTCGATCTCGATGAACAGCACAGAGGCCTCCTTGAACTGTGCGGCGCAGTGGTTGGACCCGGACTTGAGGCTGGCAATGACACTCTCGGGTAGCATCAGGCCCAGCTGTAGCGGCGCAAGTTGAGTCTGACTGCAAAGTTGAAGGCGTTTCATCATATTGAAGTGTCAAACGTGGAAACCATAGGCGCTTTCAACACGAATTTTGACACTGGCAACCTGCACCGCCCTACCCAGCACCCAGTCCGCGCGCCCCTCCTCCTTGTTGAGCAGCGTCATGGAGGTGAACTGCCGGCGCGCGATGCGGCGGCGGCGCACCGTGTGCTAGGGCCAGCCGGAATATGCCGGCATTCCTTTTGGCATGATATGCAACTCGGACATTCCTGGCTGTGCCGGGAATTTCAGGCATTTTCCATGATATTTGAGGCAGTGTGGGGCGTTTTCTGAAAAATTTGGCCGTTTACTGGGTACGTGCGGAACTTTCTTTGGTGTGTTAGAAAATTTCGCCTGAGCCTACCGCGTGCAGCGACGCCAGCCACGCGGCGGCGCCCAGCAGCAGCACGCGCGGCACCCCGCGGGAGGCGAAGGCCATCCGGTTGGCAGAGGCTGACACTCGTTCACGTGCGAGCTCAATTTGAGCAACAGAGGACACATTCATAAGTAAAGTCGGGATATACAGTGGACGAAAGCTCAAGTTGAGCTTAAATGGGAACGAGTGTAAGCCCCTGCCGGTTGGCCTCGCCGGTGAGGAACGCGGCGATGTAGATCAGTACCACGGAGGGCGTGGCGACCACGGTGGCGGCGGGCGATGTCATGAAGAGCGGCGGCAGGCAGCACATCATGGCCACCAGCGCCACAAAGCGCGCCGGGTATTCCAGGTTCCCGCCCGCCACGCCGCTGGACAGGGGCTTAGACTCGTCCCCATTTCAGCTCGAACTTGAGCTCTTCCGTCGACCATCTAGCCCAACTTAAATCATGAATGCGTCATGGAGGTGCTCAAATTGAGCTCTAGCGTGAACGAGCGTATGCCCCTGCCGCTGGCACTGTCCGCCACGGCCACGCACCCGGTGGCGGCCATCACAGTGAACCCCTTGACGAATTCAAGCGCCCACGGGGTCAGCTTGGGCGCCGCCGCGAAGGTGACCAGCGCCGACACCAAGATCGCCAGGGAGCTGGCGACCAGGCCCTTCGTGTAGCGGCGCAAGTTGAATTTCAAAGCCAAGCTCGAAAGCGCTTCATCACATTTTGCTTTCAAGCGCTGAATGGTGCATAGGGGGCCTCCCCCATTTATCAGAGTGAGGAAATAATGTTCCATAGGGGCCCTCCCCCATTTATGAAACCAGCGCACTTTCAACTCGGGTTTCAGCTGGTTTCAAGCTGCACCACTCTACCTTGGCAACGTGCGTGGCGTCTGACGCGTTAAAGAAGTGGCCGGCGGTGCACAGCGCCACGATGTTGCGGCGCAAGTTGAATTTGAAATCAAAGTTTGAAAGCGGTCCATCGTATCTTAGTTTCAAGAGCATAAATCCGGGCGCTTTCAAGACGGGTTTCATGGGTTCAACCTGCACCGCCCTACCACGATGATGGTCACCAAGGAAATGTTGCGAAGCACCGCGGCGTGATTCTCGTCCAGCTAGCAGGGGCTTACACTCGTCCACTTTTCAGCTCAACGTGAGCGCTTTCCAGCGGACAGGGGGTGCATCTAGGACTTGTTGAGGGGGTGTTAAGGAGGTGTTAGGGGGTATGGAGCCTGTTGAGGGTGTATTTTGGGTCAGAAGCGGCTCAGATTGAGCTGAAAAGCGGACGAGTGTAAGCCCCTGCCCGCCAGCTCACTTGAAAGTCTGTCTCCTTCTCCCTCTCCGGGAACACTTCCTCTGAACCCAGGGCCCGGAAGACATTGCTGACCACCGAAATTAGGGTTTAGGTTTTATGGTTTAGGGTTTAGGGAACACTTCCTCTGAACCCGGGCCTGGCAGACATTGCTTGCCTGTCATAGAAGCTCGCCACTCATTGTGACTCATTCTGAGCCCTCCTTTGTTGAGTTGAACGGCATGTTATGACCTGGCGAGCAACAGTAACATCTGCCAGACATCCTATGACATGGCGGGCGACATCTGCCACGCATCCTATGACGCTAGCTCCGATCTGAATACCCCATATTTTAATAAAATATACCCGCCTCTGACGTGGCGAGCGATGTCCGCCAGGCCGTACCAAAGTAGTGCCGCCCGGGGGCGGCGACGATGTCGACGAACTTCCTGAATAAGCGGCGAGTGACAGTGCCGCATCCTTGATCGAGGGCCTGGCAGATGTTGGTCGCCACGTCATCGTCATCCAACGCGTGTTGAAACCTCTTACACGACGTTGCTCGCCACGTCCCTCAACGCATGTTGACTCCTAGCAGATGGCTCGCCACGTCATCCAACGCGAGCTCAACCATAGAGGATGTTGCACGCTGCGTCATCGACACTCATGTTGATCCCTCATCTCTTGGGTCAAGTGGCATCCTATGACAAGGCGAGCGCGAACAACAGCTGGCCAGGCCCAATAAACGCCCGGACTGGAAATGTGTGTATAGGGGGTGTATAGGGGTTGTATGAGGGTCGTTAGGGGGTGTATAGGGGGTGTGTAGGGGGTGTATAGGAGGTGTACAGGGGGTGTATAAACGCGGCGGCGGGCATCCCATCCTCTGACGGGGCGAGCAACTACTTGCCAGGCCCTACGCAGGTCCTCCGCGACGTCGTCCAAGTAGCTCCCAAAGCTGTCGCTGCCGTTTGCCGACTTCGGCAGGTACCCCCACGACCAGGGGCTTACACTCGTCCACTTTTCAGCTCAGCTTGAGCGCTTTGTATGGGATAGGGGGTACGCGTAGGGGTTGTCTAGCTCGTGATAGGGGGTGTTAGTTGGTGTTTAGGGCGTGTAGGGTGTTTTCTTGTGATAGACACGGCTCAATTTGTGCTGAGAAGTGGACGAGTGTAAGCCCCTGCCCACGACAAACTCTTCAGCAGCTTGCTTTGGGTTGGGGCCTCCACAGAGGGCCTGGCAAGACATTGTTGCTCGCCGCGTCAAAGACACAAGTGGGGTGCCGGGGGATGCCGAAGCCCAACACTGAGCGCGCAACCCGCCGTACACGCGGCCGCCGTCTCGTCCTCCGGGACCATGCGCGTCGCCGCGACCTCCAGCCAGCGCTACGCTCAACCCCGCCCCCGAACCTGGCCCCGCCGCCCGGGCAACCTGCGGTCGCGCCGAAATACAAAAAACAGTGCGGGCAACGTACGAGTACAAAAAGTCGTTCAGGGATTAGTAGAACCCCCGCGATTCTTGCGTTACGCGGCATCCTGTGACGTGGCGGGCGGTCTCTATTGGGCGATGGATGGCAGTCCATGACGTGGCGATCGCCCCCTCGCGGCATCCGCCAGGCCCTGCCTCGGCGGGCGCGGGGCGACCCCCCAGCCGCCGGAGATCCCCCCATCTGTTCCAGACCCAGGAGGGGGTTCTATCGGAGTCCGTGCGCGAATACCGCTTCTTCGTCGCCCAGAAGCAGGGGCTTACACTCGTTCCCATTTCCGCTCAACTTGAGCTTACCCTGCCCCTTTCCGCTCGACTTAAGCTTATTTTGTTCCCACATACCCCGTATTAACCCGAGGATGTGTCCTGGAGGTGCTCAAGTTGAGCTCTAACGTGAGCGTTGTGTTCCCGTAGGTCCTCAAGTTGAGCTTTGAAGTGAGCGAGTGTATAAAGCCCCTTGCCCAAAAGTATGAGATGTGCTTCGGCAGCGTGGGGAGCTTGTTCGGGTCTTCCTCCGAGGAAGGGAAGGTTGAGAAGAAGTTAGACACCTGGGGTTCCTCCCCGTCCGCGGGCCAGTCGGTGTCCTCGGCGTCCTCGGCGTCCGCGGGGTAATGGTCGCCCTCCGCGACGGCGGTCTCCATGCTATCGGAGCGGTGCCCCGTGTTCCGCCCCAGCATGGTGGGGCGGCGCCAGCGGCGGGGGTAGTAGGTGCCAGTGGCGGCAGCGACGGTGGCGGCGGAGGAGGTGGCAGGGTACGCGGCTGGTCGAGGGGCGGGATGACGCGGCGGAGGCGGAGACGGCGGGGCCCCCAAGCCAGGTGCCGCTCTGCCGGCTGTGCCACCTACAGAATGTGGGCAGTGTCTTGCTGTCAAGTCAACGCGAAGCACGTCATCAACCGAATTACTGAAGTGACCGACCGCCCAACTACTTTTTCGTAGTACTGTTTGACTGTAGGCCGACCCAAGCCAAGAAGACGAGTGAATTTAGCTCAACATCGGGATTCGATCTGCAACCACCCGCCGTTTTTGGGCGATTACGGACGAGAAGAGTCGGTCTTTTGGGTCATTATACTCATTTGACGTACTCTATTTTGGGTTTGTGATTGTTTAGGGTTTAGGGTTCACATGAGGGAGCAATTTGCCCATACGATTTAAACCGACGCACCGATCAGACTCGCCCCTCGCCCCGCCGCAAATTCACCCAAAATGTTGCTCGGATCCCGAATAATCCACTCGGGTGGCCAGAGCTAGATGGGGTAATACTAGTAGTCTTTCCCGTTCGACCCGCTTTTTTACGCGTTTTGCCGATCGACTGACGACCTTTCAACAAAAAGGGCCCGATGAAAGGTCACCGCGAAGCTGTCGCGCGTCAACGTGCCGGTGCTGTACCTGCACGCCACGGTCGGGCGGTGCAGGTTCACCCTATATTGACCCCAGGTCGACCTCAGGTCAGCCCCACGTTGACCCTTCTTGATTTCAGCGCTTGCATATATAATATGACAGACGTGGCTTTCAATTTCAACTGACGCGCCCCTACACTTGGGGAGACGACAACCCAATCGAGGGGGGGCTTCGCAAGAAGCGACGCGACGTGCGTGTGATTAATGGCGGCGTCGAGGCAAGCGGGGGGCTTGCACGGATGGTCGTTGTGGACGAGCTGGACGGCGGCGGCGACGACGGCAGGGTCTCTCAATCGCACTTGCCTGCTCAACCTGAGCCGTTTTTCTCATTGAAATCACCAATCAGATGTATCCCATGATCAGCTGAAAGATGATAATTGTAAGCCCCTGTGCGGCGGTGGCACGCGGGCGTACTCTCACGGCTTCCCCTGGGAGAACCCTGAGCTGCTCAGCCGGCTCGTGTGCGACTTCTTTGCCGAGCCGCCGCTGTGAGCGAGAGGGTGAGTGAATGAGTGAGTGAGAGAGAGGAATGGAGAGCATGCCGCCGCTGTGTGAGAGAGAGAGAGTCAGAGCGAGCAACGGAGAGTGAGCTGCAGCTATGAGAGAGCGAGTGAGTGAGAAATCGGGCGAGTGAAGCTTCCGCTGTGAGAGCGAGAGTGTGCGAGAGAGAGGGAGAGAGGCGCTGAGCCGCCGTTGTAAGAGGGAGAGATACGCTTCCATGTGATAGAAACGTTTATTTATTCAATACAACAATCAGCCTAATAAAAACGAATGAGGAAACGATGTACAAGGCTTCCGCCCAGCGCGACCAGCGCGACCATCCAATCAGCCAGGTGGTTTTATTCGAGCCTCTACCAGACCCGTGTCGTTCACAGGTCCTTCAGTCATGCAACAGGTGTCATTACTGCCAGAGGATACTTCCTTTGGACCGAGGCAGACGCGTAGACGTCGGCCTCATTAGCCTAACAATTGCAAAAATGTAAGATCACAGCTCAAAGTGATTATCCTCCTTCTCCTCGACGTCACCGCCGAACATGCTCATGGGCACCCCCTGGTCCGTCGTTCAGGGCCCCCGCCGCCAGCGCTCAGAATCTTGGTCGATTAGTACTAACGAATGTCAGCGTATCGATAGTGCATGTCAGTGTATCGATAGTGTGCACTATGTCGAGTACTATTATCGTTACTGTTAGTCGGTCCTGGCAGGAGCAAGCGACGGGTGTGTTGTTACACAAGAAACGAGGGTATAAAACGGAGAAGGGACCTACTGATGCGGGAAGTCCGCAGACCTCGAAAAGAAAAACCTATCTGATCGATATGCCGGTATGTCACTGCAACCACCCCACCTGCATGGCCTTCATCAAGCGCTGCTGGTCGATGACCTCAAAGTCCACTTCGTCGAACAGTGGTCCAGGTGTGCGGCCGGTGGGCAGTGGCGGTGGCTCCTTCGCGCACGCGCTCGTCGGCGCTATGCAGGGCCCCGTGGCGTCCACCCCCATGTCGATAGGCATTGTACCAGGCTAACGCCCAGGCCCCCGTCGTTCGAGATGGTCAGTAAGGTCGTTCTACCTGACATTACATCAGTTTGCGGCCAAAGTGTCAACAACAGTATGACACCACCACGTCATTCCCCCCCCGGGGCCTCTGCCTCACCTCGGCGTGGCACAGGAAGGAGGCGAACGCCGATGGGTCCACGGTGCCCGCAAATTTCCACTCGGCGTAGGGCACGGCAGATCACGCTCTCTACTTCACGTGAAAACATTCATCTCAAGAGAAACTCGCCACATCATTTGATGCCATCACAGGGCCAAGGGGGAACCCTGGTGCATCATTACATACGTGGAAGCGTCTGTCTATCTCTCTCTCACTCATGTGATGAAATTCAGTTCAAAAACCGCTCGTCACATCATGTGATGAACTTCAACTCAATAACTGTGGGTTTAAAAACTGAAGGATGACGTGGCGAGCAATATCTGCCAGGCCCTACCAAATCCTCCGCGATGTCGATGTCGCGGTCGCCTACGTCTAGGGGCCAACAGATATCGCTCGCCATGTCATATGATGCCATTGTATTCAAGACACGGGATTTCACAGTGCGTGCCGATGACCTGACGGGCCATGGCCCTGGCAGTTATTGCTCGCCACGTCGTAGGATGCAGTAAATCTGAAGCAACGCGGGTTCACAATGCGTGTCGATGCCCTCCAATGACGCGCTCACACGCCGCCTGCATCGTTTTGCACTCCGAGCCACACGATAGGGCCTAGCATTTGCTGTAAACATCCTTTGACTTCTATTGACATCCATCGTTTCTCGGGTTAAATGCCACTCTGTGATTTTCTACGGGTATGCAATTTCTGCCGGGCCATACCACAATTGGCGAACTTGCCGTCCATGAATACCATGTCCAACGTGGCATTTTCATTGTTCTCCTGAATATAGGACCTGGCATAAGCTGTTTGCCACGTCATAGGATACCATTAGTAAGGGCCTTAATAAACGATGATTAACAAGGCGTGTAGATGACGTGGCATGTAAGGGGCCTGGGAGATATTGCTCGCCAAGTCATAGGCTGCCATGTAACTCAAGAAACGAGGGTTCCAAATGCGTGTTGATGACGTGGCGTGCAATCTCGACCAGGCCGTACCTGAAGGTCGTGGTTGAGGAGCCACTCGGCAGGGGCTTACACACGTCCACTATTCAGCTCAACCTATGCCGCTTTTGCCACTGTATCTCAGTATCAAATATAGCTTCACATAAAAGTGTTCAGGTTGAGCCGGAAATTGGAAGAGTGGAAGCCCCTGCCACTCGCCCTCCAGCGTCTCCGCGTCACACACCCTCCGCTCAGGCCCGAAACACTATGAACACAAATACACGTGTGAACAAAAAACGAGGCGGCGTATCACTAGTGGCGACTCTAGAGGCGACTCGTGGCGTATCACTAGTGGCTGGAACATAATCCGACCGCACGAACTGCATGTACCTACGATTTCTCGTAGCGTCAGAACGACTCAACCCGGCGTTGGTCAAATCACGCACAGCCAAGGTGATGGGCCTTGTTGATGGCATGACACTTGACCGTGTTGGCGCGGTAAGGTCGTACGAGAGGGTACGACCGGGTATCGGTACACTACGAGCAATCGGTCAGAGCCTTACTTTCTCGACCTTGCTCAGGATGTCTTGCGTCGTCAGGCCCGCAGCCCTATCGCAGGGCCTTACAGAAATACCAAGCACTCTTTCAGACGTCTTGTGCTGTCCTACTGAACACCTCAAAATACGCAAGTTTAGCTGTGAAACGTGATAAGGCCGTGCCTTAGCCTGGCGCCCCGCGTTGGTTGCGCGGGCTAGAAGTGTGGCCACCACCTGGCACACCTGGGGCCAGGGACACGTAGTGTACCGGTGCTCGCCGCGTCATCCACCACAAAACGGTGCACAGGTGCTCGCAACGTTATCCACAACATATGTACCGGTGCTTGCAGCGCCATCAGTCACATGGTGTACTGGCGCTCGCCACATCAATCATCACACTTGATACCTCGTTCGTTGAGTCAAGTGCCGTCATATGACGTGGTGGTGAGCATTCGTATGCGCGAGAGGGAAAGAGGGAGAGAGACGCTTCCGTGTGCATACCTAGGCACCAGTCAGGTTATCGCCCTGGCCTCCGTGTGGTGGTGAGCACCATTCACTCGTCACTTTACCGCGGGGCCAGGGCAAAAGCGTGGCACCTCCTCACTTATACATGCTGAAGCGTCCGTCTCCTCTCACTCATCACTTGGTCCCTACCTGGCATTTTACATACTTGATATCGCTCTTCACCGCGCGCGCGCTACACTTCTCCACTTTCCGGCATGACGGGAGCACCTTTTATGGGATACATTGGGTAATTTCAGTGGATTCCACTGACAAGACGGCTCCAGGTTGAGCTGAAAAGTGGACAAGTGGAATGCCCGGGTCCACACCTGGCATTTGACATACTTGATATCACTCTTCACCGCGCGCGCGCGCACCCTCGGCTGCTCGGGCATCTTCCTCTCGGGAATGTGGTCGAAGGCGCCGGGGGCGTACTCCGTGGGGTCCACCTGCTCGAGCATCTCCCCACTGGACAGGTCGAGGGTGGTTTTCCGTGGCTTCTTCGACGTCTTGGCGTCGGCGGAACCCGTGGTGCTGGCGAGAAGCGCTACCACGAAGAGGGCGGTGGCGAGGGATATGAACCGGCGGCCGTGGGCGGGGTCCTCGTCGAGGCCGCGGGCTGTTGCCTCACAGTGCACCAGTCCTCCGTCAGAGCCGCCAGCTGCCCCCGTAGTAGGGCCTGGCACATACTGCCCGCCACGTCATCCAACGCACTTTGATCCCTGCTTTCTTCAGTAAAAGGTACCCTATGACACAGCGAGCGATATCTGACAGGCTCCACCCCGCAGCGGCGCGGCGGGTGGTGCCGTGGGCTGTTAGCATGGAGGTCGCCATGATAGTCGCGGAACGATTGGTAGGGTTTGGTGTCGATGACGCGTGACCGGCGTGCGCGGCGCGGGCGACGAGCTCGGTGTGGCGCAAAGCTGTTCCCCCTCAGGGTGCAGACAGCGGTGCAAAATAAAATGGATGACGACGTCGCACCAATGAACGCTCTGAACCAAGCGCTCCGCCAATCAGAGCCTTGCATGCGCGACGTGTCTATCCAAGAAAACGGTATACCTAAACTCACCTAACGGCGGCGATGGTGTACCGGTGCACTATGATGCTGCAGGGCGGCAGCCAGAGAGGCATCGTGGAGTGGACACGGCGTCAGACGGTACTGATCGTCCAATCAAAATCAAGCACGAGGTTGGGACTGACAGTGTTTACGGCACCGTGCGCCGATTCGGCTCCCACACGAGGGTTGAGCAAAATTCGGGAGGCTCCGAGAGAGGGTTGGGCTAACAATATCAGCCAACATACTGGGGGCGAAAACGCGTGGTACAGGTCGATTCTGTTCCTTAAAAACGAGTATCAAGAGGAGGGCTCACAGCCTGCCACGTGGGATTCCAGGCGAGCGTATAGGCCATCTCACCGAGAGGAGCTCTGAACAGGCGACGCATGGAATGTCCTTCGATACCAAATTTCGTCCTAGTCAGCCTCACTTGCGAGGAAGAAAGCCATGACTCACCGTCGCGCTGTGTCACTTCCGCCACCATCAACGCACCGCGCACGTTGGGGCCACCCGCCAACCAGCGCACGGCATGCCGACGGGCGCGACACCCTCCACCGATACGGCAACGCGGTTCACGCTGCGCGTACGGCGGCGGCCGGCGAGGAGCACCCGCGCGCTGGAGACGGCCTTGCCCGAGCTGTAGCAGTACAACGACGCGCTGCCCGCGGCGGCGCGCTCGACGCTCGCCCGAACGCGGCCCGTATTACGATACGACGGAAGCGGCGGCAAGCGGGGACCTGCACGTCCACGTCCGCATCTTCGTCGGCGCCGAGGGAGAAGACAGGTGAGACGCCGCGGGGTGGAGAGGCCACGGAGAGAAGGGCCGGGCGACGCGCGAGTTGGAGCGGGGTGACGCGTGAGTTTCCAGAGTTATACACCACCAAAACTTTGCCGGTATGCGTTTTTCTTTTCCGATCAATACGAAGCTTGCTTTGAACGAGCAAAGAAACGGCCGTTTTATTTGCTATCGTGTTGACACGTGGCAGAATCCTGGATGCATAGAGCCCGTCCAAACAGCGACTTCTCATTCTGTCCCAAAATTACTATTCAGCACACCCCGCCTCACGCACCGACAGTCTCCAACGCACCATCCCGGCCCGCAGCCGCCACACCCTCCGATCCCCCCGCGACCCCGGCGACATGAAGCCGCCTTCCCGTTGGCTGCCGCCGCCCCCGCCGCTGCCGCCGCTGCTTCGGCCCCAGCCGCCGCCGTCGCGGCCCCAACCCAAATCTCCGCCTTCGCCGCCGGTGCGTCGGACACTGGCCTTCCTGCTGCTGGTGCTGCTCGGCGCGCCCTCGCTGTCATACGCGGCGAAGGGGAACGCTGAAACCGCGTCGCTGACCTCAACCGGCAACGCGTCTAAGACTTCCATCCCGCTGCCGCCGTCGGCGGCCAAGTCCAAGCTGAACGGCTTCGTGCAGCGCGCGGCGGGGCGTGATACGGTGTCCCCACAACAGCTTTGACTTCAGCCGCTCACAACTCTCAACTCTCAAGCTGCCGTCGTGTCCCTGAAACCACCCCACCCAATCGTGATATGTCATACCCGCGGGGACGCGCAGATTGACTCGTGGCCGGTAACGATTGCAACCCCGGATGCAATCCCGCCGCTTGCCCCGCCCCCGCCGCCGCCGCCGCCCCTGGCCACCCCGCCGCCGATCCCCGCCCAACATGCTAGATCACGCCCACCCCAGCTGCATACGCTGAGGTGCACAGGTCAAGCTGAACCAGCGGGGCACCCGTGTAAGGCCCTGCCGCAAGGGCACTCGCTTCGTGGTACAGGCTCCGGTCACTGCCGCCGCCATCGCCGCCGCTGGCAACACCACCACCACCACCTCCACTGCCGCTGCGAAGGAGCGGTGCGAGAACTTTTACTTCGTGGGCACCAACAACTACTACCTCATGGTGTGGCCCTGTACACTCGGTGCCCGCGCGCTTGCGCGCCAGTCACTACACGGGGGCCAGGGCGAAAGCCTGTTGCCTCCGCGTGCGTATATCTTCCAGTGGCACATGGCGTGCTCGTAGTGTTCCAGGTGAACCCCGCTACGCCACTACCTATTGGTGAAGCTCGCCCCCCGGTTACTGGTTGGTGATGGTGTACCGGTGTAACCCGCCAATCCACTATCTCACGGGGCCCGGCGACACGCTGCGTGCTCTCGTGCTGTACCTAGACAAACTAAAAAGCGTGCGCTCGTTTGGCATCAAGAGTGCTCAAATTTCTTTGAACTTGATTAATTCAGCCGTGTACCCTGCTACGGCAGAAGAGGAGGCGGCGGCGGCGGCGGCGGCGGCGGCGGCGGCAGCGGAGGCGGCGGCGGCGGCAGCGGAGGCGGCGGAGGAGGAGGAGGATGCTAAGAAAGGGGAGGGCAGTGTCTGGCTACGCTGAGTTCTCGCCGCGGGTCGAGGGCAGGCGAGGGCTGTTGGAGGCAAGTCAGAGTTTCATCTTGCCCCTTCTGCACCACCTTGCCGAGTTGTATCATTTTACTCTCACGACCAATCAGGTCAAGGTAAACGTCGGGTATTTACCAGACCAATTTGCTTTCGAACGTGGGCTTGTCTTTAAATGTCATACAAGAGATAGCTTAGGTGTGTGCAGACTAGCTCAACATTTGTACTGTCAAACGCCAAATTGACGGGTACTGAGATACGCATACGCGAACGAAAAGATGATGCCAAGTGCCATACATAGGCGGCGGCGGCGGCGGCGGCGGCGGCGTATTGCAAAGACTTTATGGGCGGCGGCGGCGGCATATTGCATGAACTTTATGACTTATAACCCTATTCAAATTAAATCGTTGCTATACCAATCAGTTCAGTTCGGTTCAGTTGAATTGAGTTCAGTCTAGTCGGGTGGGGCGCGAGCGGAAGGACCAGCCGAAGCCCAGGCTCTTGGGCTTGATGTCCTCCAACTTAGCCAGCTTCAAGGCCGCCTTCTTGCCGTCCGAGTTATTGGGAAGGTCCACCATCTGGTAGGGCCAGCCGGAATGTGTTCTGTTTCGCCCACATTCCCTATGCTTAACTCCCCAAATTCAGCCTATCATGCTCGGGTTATGCCCAATTATGCCCAATTATGCCAACTAATTTGCCAAAGACGCGCAGGTTCGGTTTGCCTATTATGCCAAAAGTGATGCCGGCGTATTCCGACTGGCCCTACCATCTGGTTCAGGCCGTAAGCCGAGAACATCCCGCTGCGCGCGGCGCGCGGCTCGAACCCCTTGTTGCGCCTCTTGGCTGGCTCGACGGCGCGCGTGAAGGCGGCAAGCTGGTGGGGGGTCAGGATGGCTGCGTTCACGGGGCGCCCCGCTCAGTAGTGCCACCCAAACCGCGCCCGCCACGTCATCCAACGCGTTTTCATCCCTGATTTCCTGACTCAAGAAAGGAGCCTTCAACATGCGTTTGATGACGTGGCGAGCACTAGCACTACGCCACGTCATAGGATGCCATCTGTCTCAAGAAACGAGGGCTCAATGAGATAATGGCATCCTATGACGTCATCCTATGACGTGGCGAGCAACATCGGCTCGGCCCTACGGAGGCGTCGTAGTCGGTGAGGCCATCGTCGGCCTCGCACCAGGGGCTTACACTCGTTTCGATTTCAGCTCAACTTGAGCTCTTCTGTCCACCGTGTAACCCAACTTTACCCATGAACGAGTGTAAGCCCCTGCCTCGCACACGGCGCCGGACACGCCGTGGAACTCGCCGATGACGGCCGGGAAGCGCAGCGAGGCCAGCGCCAGGGCGCGCGAGATGCGGCGCGGCGACCGGGCTCCCGACCTGCTCGAGATGCTGGGCAGCGTCACTGATAGCTCCACTCTGACACCGCCGCCGGTGCCAGTGCCACCGCCGCCGCCGGAGCCGCCGCCGGTTTCATCGAGCGCCTGTGGTGTCTGCAGCGCTGGGTCTTCATGTGGCTCACCCTCCACAGCGGAAGCGGCGCCTGGCTCAGGCTCAGGCTCTGCCTCCGCTTCCACCGCCGCCGCCAACCCTGCCTCCACCGCCCCTTCCTGCTCCGCTGCCCCCGCCTCCCCCGCCGCCCCCTCCTCCTCCTCCACCCCAGCCGCCCCAGCCACCCCAGCCTCCCCAGCCGCCCCCACCGCACCCTCCATCAGCCCCAGTGTTGTTCCATCCACCTCCTCCCCAGCCTCCTCTGAGGCCGCCGGCAACCTCAACCCACCGCCGGTCGACCAATCGCCTGCAGTACTGCCTGGCGACCGCCGACCCCCCGGCGACCCCCCCGCACTCGCACCCGCCGAACTCAGCACCCGCGCGGCCGCCACGGACACGGCGTCGGGGTTGAGCGGAGGCAGCGTGCGGGTCGGCGACATGGTGGCGTGCGGCGACCGCGCCCCGTGCCCCGTAGCGCAGGGCTAGGTAAGTCACGCTCGCCACGTCATCACACGATACCGCCTATGACACGAAGTAGACTCGAGAGCTGAGGATATAGCGCGTGCTGAATGACCGGTACACCATGCGGTGGATGATGTGGCGGGCACCAGTACTGTATGCGGTAAATCGCGTGGCGGGCACCGGTACACTATGTGGCGGATGCCTTCGCAATTACCGGTACACCTTGCGGTGGATGACGTGGCAAGCACCAGTACGTACACTATGCGGTGAATGACGTGGCGGGTGTTACTACCTAGCCCCGCCTGGCCCATGCGCGCCGCGCCGAAAACGTAGTACGTGTTGACCGTGTCCAGCTTCGGTCGGTCGGCTGGCCGCTCCCACAGCATGCCCATCCGCGGGCCCGTGTCCATCGCGTTTGTCCCGGACGGGTGCGACGTGCTCCTGTGTGGGTCGCCGTTTGTGAGGGCCGAACCCTAAACCCTGAACCCTAAACCCGAGCCGCACACCAGTGCCCGGGGCAGCTCAGGTTCACCTGAGTGTTTGCGCATACAGCAGCGTACCAGTGCACACTGCGGCAGCGGCGGTTGTGTACCGATACCGGTGCACTGGGAGCGACCAGTGAGGGAATCATGTGTCAGTACAGTAAGCATGCAGGCCCCTGCCGTTTTTCATGCCCGGGCCGCGCGGGCACGGCTTGGGGGTGGGCCATATGCGTTTCTTGGGCGCCGCCTTCTTTTTCTTCACAATCTTGGGCTCCTCCACGGGGGGCGCCGCGCGGGGAACCCAAAACCAGGGCCTCACACTCGTCCACTTTTCGGCTCAACGTGAGCGCATTCTGTGGGACAGGGGTTGCATGTAGGGGTGGTTAAGGGGGTGGTTAAGAGCTGTCAGGGGGTTTAAGGGGATATTCAGGGTGTGTTTTGTGTCAGAAGCGGCTCAGGTGGTGCTGAAAAGCGGACGAGTGTAAGCCCTTGCCCCAAACCCGACGGGCCAGGGCTGCGGGCGGCCCACACCGGTGGGGTCCGACAACAGCGTGACCAACACGAAGCCCTCGAAATGGGGCCGAGTACACAAGCAAAAAGAGGATGTCAAGTCCCATAAATAAATTACCCATGGCTCAATTACGGCGCCCCGGGGGAACGCAACGCAACAGGGAATTGGTTGAGTAGCATAGCCCATGAGGAAGAATAACGCTCGCGAAGTCATAGGGTGTCAGTTAAGTTCACAAAGAGGGTCGGCAAATCAGGTCGATGACGTAGCGAGCATCTATTGCGCAGCCCTACCGCCCCCCCTCCGCCCGCACACTCTTCGCCCTCGACGGCCGTCAGCACCAGGTTGATGTACGGCGTGGGCGGCGGCGGCGGCACCACGCACGGCACCAACGCCAGGCACACGTACCCCGGGTCCGCCTCCTCCCCCTCGACGACGCAGAGCAGCACGCGCACATCCGGCGGCGGCGCCACCACCTGCAGCGTGGCCACCACCCTGCCCTCGGCCAGGGGCTTACACTCGTCCACTGTTCAGCTCAACGCCAGCGCTTTTCGTGGGCTATACGCGTCCACTTTCCAGCTTGACGTGATCACTTTATACGTATGGGCTAGCATCGACAAGAGCGTCTCAGGTTGAGCTGAGAAGTGGACGCTTGCTGTGGCTTAAGTGACCAAACACCGCTCAGGTTGAGCTGGGAAGTGGACGAGTGTAAGCCCCTGCCCTGGGCGCTGTGCCCCGCGTACGACACCCGGTCGCCGGCCGACCCCTCCACCACCGTCAGCACCGGCCGCACCACGCTCAGCACCTGCTGCCAGGGCCTTCGCCCATTATGCTTGTTCAGAGAAGGAGGATAGGTGGAAGAGATAGAGGTGTAGGAGACAGAGAAGGAGACAGAGACTGCTGCGGATATAGAGGAGGAGGAGGAGGAGGAGGGGGAGAAGGACGAGGAGGACGAGGAGGACGAGGAGGGGGAACAGGAAGAAGAGGAGCAGGAGGAGGAGGAGGAGGAGGATGAGGAGGAGGAGGAGGAGGAGGAGGAGGAGGAGGAGGAGGAGGACGAGGAGGACGAGGAGGACGAGGAGGAGGGGGAGAAGGACGAGGAGGACGAGGAGGACGAGGAGGGGGAACAGAAAGAAGAGGAGCAGGAGGAGGAGGAGGAGGAGGAGGAGGAGGAGGAGGAGGAGGAGGAGGAGGAGGAGGATACGACAGTGGACAGCCTGACAGTCTGCTCATACTCTACGAGTGTGCCCATACACAGTCCCAGCAACGACGCAGGGCCACACAATAACAAGCCTGGCGCGACAAGTCTCGTACCTAAGTTATTTTTCCAGCCGACACTGTCACCCGTTTGTCCCTGAAACCAATCGAGTTACACCACCAGCATTCCTCACAGCTGCGGAAGTGGCGCTGACGAACGGTACAGTGCCCTGCCAGGCTGACGTACTCGTCCGCCATGGTACTCGACGAAGACGCGGCAGTGCGTGTTCAGAATTGATGATGTTTGGCAATTTAGGGCAAGAGGCAACAACACGAAACCCCTTCGCGGCCAGCCCCCTCTTAGGCCAAACGGTGCTCCAGTGGGGAGTCCTAGATGTGCTCGGTGTCGGGTGTACGTGTGCCAGTGTAGGATGCTACCACGCCGCCGTCCTTGTCTCCCTGCGTCCTGATTGTGTTCTCCTCCCCCGTCACCTCGTTTTGGACATGCCAGTTGGAGAAGAGGTTGGCCGGCGGGTCTGACCGGCCGAACCCTGACCACGCCTGGCGCCAATGTGCGGTGGTTACATTACATCTCCAGCCTCATTCACTTGAGCAACCATGCACTACCACCGGTCCCTTGCGGCGAGCCCCGCCCCCTCCCGTTCCGGCGCCATGGTGAAGGAGGCGCCCCCGTCCGGATACGGCGCCATCGGCGGCGCCAACCCCACGTACCGCGCGGCCGATGAGTCAGGCAGCGCCGGCGAGACTTTCCTGGACTTTTTCTCGCGGCTTGGCATGAAAGGTGAGGAGGACACGCTGCGCCTGGACCTCGCGAAGTACCTCCTTGTGGTGGGGCGGCTGCACGCGTCCGCGTGCCTATGCGCTCGCAGTGTACCAGCGTGCCAGTGTACCGGTGTAACCGTACGCACTCGGGGCATCCTGCTCCACTCGTCCCATACCTCCTCGTGGCCGGTACATGGGTAAAGATGATTTCAAGCTACGAGTACGAGTATTCGTCCACGGCAACTTGCCCCTCTCCCTTTTCCGCTCAACTGCCAGCCCCTTTTGCCCACTGGCGGCGGCGCTGGTGAGTCTGTCGAGGCCGGTGTGGCGATGGGTGGATGAAGTTGCCCGCCACCATCAGAGCCACGACGCAGGGAGATGCTCAAGTTCGTAAAAAGTCCCCCGGAAACTTTGAAACTTGCTTCGACACTCGCCCTTCAAGAGCTTGTCAGTAAGCTCAACTACTACGAGTAGCCGCCCTGTCACTGAAGCCACCAGTGAAGCTCGGCAGGATGGTGTGGCTGATGACGCCGCCGCCCGGTCGGGAGCTCTGGTACACTATGAGCAAACAGTCAGGCCCCGCCAAGACGGTGTAGCTGATGACGTTGCCGCCCGGTCGGGTGCACTGGTACACTATGAGCAAACAGTCAAGGTGGCACGGGATCCAGTGCGAGGCCCTGCATGGCGGCTCTGATCGTGGCCGGCAACTTCATGCACCCCTTCGCCGCCGCGGGCAACAAGCTGGCGTGCCTTCTCCACAACTTCATCTCCATCTTTAACGTCCCGGCCTTCGTCATCATCTCCGGTCGGGCCCCGGCATATATATTTGTCCGTCATATATTTCAAGTCTAACCGTCAAAACCCTACAGTAGACCGCCCATTCAGACCCCCAGAGGGAGCCGAATTGAAGCGTCCACGAAGAGACCCCTCCGAACCTGGTGTCGTGTGGCCGCTGCTGCCGCTTTCGCCGCCGATGCCGTTGCCCCGCACAGGCGCTCCGCAATATTGCTCGCAGCGTCATAGGCGGATGCCATTATACTCAAGGAACGAGGGTTCAACATGCGTGTCGGGTGGTGATGACGTCGTGGCGGGACACGGGCCTGGCAGCAATTGCTCGCAACATCATAGGATGTCACTTAATTCATAATAATGAGGGTCAACACTGCGTTGGATGACGTGGCGGGCAACGTCTGCTCGCCCCTCATGTCCGGATACGTGAGCGCTGAGCTGACGACGCGGCGGCGGCGGCAGGTGATCGCATACCTGCTGGTCCCCTACGTGGTGCTGCAGGCAGGGGCTTACCCTCGTCCACTATTCTGCTCAACGTAAGCACATTTTGTGGGATACGCTGGCCGCATGATTTTCCCCCAGTCTATTAGACAGGGGGACACGGGGAGGTGTGACCAGAACGGCTTAGGTTGAGCTGAAAAGTGGACGACTGTAAGCCCCTGACTGCAGGCCGTGTACGTGGCGGTGTACGTGATGCTGTACTGGAACGAGGTAGGGCGGTGCAGGTTGACGCTATCAAACCGAAGTTGAAAGCGCCTGAAATTAAGCTCTTGAAACTGAAATATGATAAACCGCTTTCAAAAATTGCTTTCAAATTCAACTTGTGCCGCTTCAAGGAGAGCTTTCGCGACCACCCGGGGGGCAGGGACCGCAGCAATGGTCGGGCCTGCCAGATATCGCTCGCCACGTCATAGAGCGCCATTGGACCCAAAGAACGGAGGTTCTCAACGCAGGTGTTGCTCGCCACGTCATAGGGCGCCATGGAACCCAAGAAACGTGGATTCTCAACGCGCTGGACGACAAGCGAGCGCAGGGTCCTCAGGTGAAATGGCATCCTATGACGTGGCGAGTAACAACGGACGACGTGGCGAGCGAAGGGTCTTCAGGTTGAGTGGCTTCCTATGACGTGGCGAGCGACCTCTGCCAGGCCCTAAGCCGCGGGGAGCTGACGTATAACTGGTAGGCCCTGGCAGATAATTGTTGGCCACATCACAAGAAGCTATTCATTTAAGAAACGACGGTTCACGCGCGTTGGATGACGTGGCGAGAGCAATCTCTGTCAGGCCCTAACATCTGGACCCTCCAGGCGGATTGGGGCCCGTCCAGCATGCTGAAACCCTTCGGCGATCTGTGGTACCTGGTAGGGCAATGCAGGTTGACCCTGTCAAACCTTCGTTATTGCGCCTTGAACGAAGCGCTTGAAACTAAAATATGATAAACTGCTTTCAATTTTGCTTCAATTTTGCTTTCAAATTCAACTTGCGCCACTACAACCTGCTGTCGCTGGCACAGTTCTGCGTGTGGCGCCCGTTCGCCGTGGTGGGGGGTTTATTGGGAACAAGCACTCGATTCTCTTCCTTCTCCTCCTGCTCCTCCTCCTCCTCGTTCTCCTCCTCCTCCTCCTCCACCTCCTCCACCTCCTCCTCCTCCTCCTCCTCCGCGCGTCTGTATGAGCGTTCACTCTGAAGGCATAAAGTCATGCTCGGATACGTTCGGGTGCTTGTTCTCGAAGACCCTCCTGCGAGGAAGTGCGGTACACCGTGGTGGTGCACGCGGCGCTGGGCGTGGGCGTGGGCTACACCATGATCTCCACCTTCCTCGGTAAGGCGGTGCAGGTTGACTCGCCAAACTGCCCAATCTTCATCACTGAACCCTGTAAATATACCCAATCTTCGCCACTGAACCTTGCGAATCTACCCAATCTTTACCACTGAACCTCACAAGATGTACCCAAGTTGTGCTTTGAATTTCAACTTGCGCTGCTACACCTGGGACTGCACCGCACCGTCACCCTCATGCCCTTCTTCCTGCTCGGCCACCTGCTGCGCCAACACGGGCAGGGTCTGACAGACTGGATTGGGCAATTTGTTTCCGAGGGCGCAGGAATCCGGCCGATTCGGACCGAATCCAACCCTTCACCAGATCGTCCGAAGTTTCGAATCAGTCTACATGCTCATACGGTGAAAATAATCCGCCCTGCGGGGCTCAGCGAATCGCCCCGAATCCGGCCGAATCCGACCCTTCACCGAATCTTCCGAACTTTCGAATCCCAAACCCAGCCTGACAGATGTTGCTCGCCATGTCATCCAACACATGTTGAATCATCGATTATGGCCCTAATTTGCATCCCATGACGTGGCGAGCGAATTCTACTAGGCCCTAGCCATGGGATGTTCTTCCCGTATGCCGCCTCGTTTCCCGCGCGGTGCTGCGCCGCCGCCGTCATGCTGTGCGCGCTAGGCGGCTGTGTGGCAGGGCCGGGTAGAGTTATTGCCCCCCGTGTCATTGACACCCGTTTATAAACCTCGTTTCTAGAAATAAATGGCATCCTGTGACGTGGCGAACAATATCTGCCAGGCCCGGTGCTCGCAACGTCATCAACACCCAGATATCGCCCCCCATGTCATTGACACGCGTTTAGAACGATGGTGTCTCGGTTTATTTGGCATGCTATGACGTGGCGAGCAATATATACCAGGTCCTACTGTGTGGTGGCAGTGTACGCCTTCGGGCATCGCACCAGCGCCGTGTGGGCCATGGACGCCTCCTACCATGACGTGTGGGGGGACCGCTACAAGTACGGCGGCAGGGGCTTACACTCGTCCACTTATACGCTCAACGTAAGCGCTTTCTATTGGATAGGTTGTGCCTTCGGGGGTTGCTTAGGGAGTGTTTGAGAGGTGTCAAGGGGTGTTAGGGTTCTGTAGTGTGTATTTTGTGACAGAAACGGCTCAGGTTGAGCTGAGAAGTGGACGAGGGTAAGCCCCTGTACGGCGGCCTCATCCAGATGTTCGCCTACCTGGTGTCCACCGCCGTCACCGCCAGCTTCTTCGCGCTGCTGCCGCCCGCGTCGGCGGTGCACGTGCAGGGTCCGGCCGGGGGCGGGGGCGGGGGCGGGGCCGGAGTAGCCGCGAAGGGGGTCGGGGGCAGGTTCGTACATTCGTCCACTGTTCAGCTCAACATGAGCCGTGTCTGACACAGTAACACACCCTGCACACCCCCAGTCACCCCCTTACATTCCCTGAACACCCCCTAAACCAGCCCAAAAGGCACCCCTGAATTCACAGAAGGCGCTTACGTTGAGCTGAAAAGTGAACGAGTGTAAGCCCCTGGTCGGGGGCACGCCGGAGACGGAGAGGCTGGGAGACGGAGGCGCCGGCGCCGATGGCGGGCCCGAGGTAGGGGCGAGCGAATAATGCCGATGGCAACCGCAACCCTCCAAAGTTAAATTCTAGCATTTCCGCTGTGAACCGCCCAAATTTCCGCCATAAATTCCGCATAATCCGCCCAAATCCCTGCGAATCCACCCGAAAAATCCCGAATCGTTGGCAAAATTCGCTTGCCCGTAGCCCGAGGAGACGAGCGCGGTGGAGCTGCCGGGCGGGTTCAAGTTCAAGTACGTGCTGGAGGAGCCGGTGGAGGTACGGCTTGGTGGATATTGCTCGCCACGTCATCGACACGCGTGTTGAATTCTCGTCGCTTGAGTTAGTTGGCATAGTATGACGCAGCAAGCGGATTCCCACTTGTGCCACCGCCGAGGGAGGGGCTTTCAGCCCCCTCAACCCTAAACTCTAAACCCTGAACCCTGAACCCTAAACCCAATATCTGGCAGGCCCTGGGTTCCGGTGTTGGAGGAGTTTGGGGCGGCGGGCGACCCGCTGCTGGTGCGGGGGCGCCGCCGGGGAGGGGCGCGGGGTGGGGCCCGGCATATGCCCTGACTGTTTGCCCATAGTGTACCGGTGCACCCGTAGGGTTCGGTAGATGCCCTGACTGTTTGCCCATAGTATACTGGTGCACCCGGAGGGCCCGGTAGTTGCCCTGACTGTTTGCCCATAGTGTACTGGTGCACCCGTAGGGCCCGCCCGGTGTTATGAGGAACACGTCATTGGTTGCCAGGTGACTCGACACACGAGGGGTTGCTGCGTTGGATGACGTGACGAGCAACGGCTGCCGGACCCTACCGCGGGAGTGTGACCAGGTGTTACCGGGGGGGGAGACCAATCACCTGGTACGGCGGTGCAGATCGACCCTATTAAACCCACGTTGAAACCGTGTGAAACTAAGCGCTTGAAACTAAAACATGATGAGCTGCTTTCAAATTTTGCTTTCGAATGCAACTTGCGCCGCTACAACCTGGCGGTCATGTACCTGCGTCTGGCCACGTGGGGCTCCCGCGCCCTCTGCCCGCTGGTGGGGCCTGGTGCTGCTCTTGCCACGTCATAGGATGCTGTCTGACTTAAAATCAGTGTAAGCGTGACCGGTCACGCTTATCTCGTCGAAATCGAGGGTCTATTTACTCAAGGATGGCGGCCCAGTCGGACTTTCGGCGAGTCGGTCGATGGGATTCCATAAATGGACAGTTCTGATTGGTCGAACGGGATTCGATACCATACCTTCGATACCAGATCCGACACTGGGTTTAAAAGACGAGGCTTCAAGACGCGTTGGATGACATGGCGAGGAATATCGAATATCTGCCAGGCCCTGCCCCCTGGTGTTCAACTTCTTCGTGGTGATTCTATTGGAGGTGAGCCTGTTCTACAACGACACGTGGACGGCCTCGGCCAATGGCGCGGTCCTCAGCCTTCACACAGTGGGCTCCCTCCTGCTGGTAGGGCCTGGCAGATTTCGCTCTCGCCATGTCTTTGGATGCTATTTGGCTCAAGAAACGAGGGTTCAAGATGCGCTGGATGACGTGGCGAGCAATGTATGCCGGACCTTGCCTGCTGGGGGTGGCGGCGGCCACGGCGCTGGCGTCGCAGCCCGTGTGCATGGTGTTTGCAGGGCCGTACAGATATCACTTGCTGCCGCGTCATCCCACGCGTTTGCGCCCTCGATTGTGAAGTTGAGTAGCATCCTATGACATCCCATGACATCCTATGACATCCTATGACATCCTATGACATCCTATGACCAATGTAAGTTAGGCCCTCGTCGCTGGGGTGGGTGCTGACCCCCCCGGTGCCTGACGCCTGGGTATTTGACGACGAGGTGGACATCGCCGCCGCCGTCGCCGGGGGGGGTGCGGGGGGGGCGGGATACGGCGCCATTCCCACGCCGGCGACTGCGGCGCCGTGAATTAACCGATGTGGTGAATGTGATTGTGAATGTATGTTTGAACGTTCCATCTATAGTCGTCCAATGTTTTCTGCTTTGCAACTCTCACTTTCGTCGTTTAGCTAGAGGATGCCTAATTTGTTTTACACACTGGCTCAGCGAGAGCATTCCAAATCAACGATGAGCGCCACGAGCGTAAAACGGCGGTCGAGCGTAAAACAGCGGTCGAATATCGTGTGCGTCTGCGTCTGCGCCTGCGTGTAATTGATCCCTCAAGGGACATGCAGTTGAGCAGAAAAGGGAACGACTGACAAGCCCTGTACGAGAAGAGAGGGAAGACAGAAGAGGCACTCGGCACGTTTCCAAGAAAAATAATGTGAGCTCACAGAATATCCCCTCCAAATATCGATCGTCACTTCTCCCCCGCGCAAACATGCCTGTGTACGCGTGCCTCGTGCTCTGCGAGGAGGGGCGCACGCGCGCGTACCGCACCGAGGCCGCCGCCCGAGCTAAACACCCGGCCGCGGTCCCGACGCCGGGCGTGTGCGTCTCCTTCACCGGAGCGCGAGCCGAGGCAGGGGCTTACACTCGTCCAGTGTTCAGCTCGCGGAGGACTGTCGCGGTCGACGCCAACAACGCCCTGCTTCTCCGCCTAGACGAGTGGGCGGTGTGCTGCGCGTTAGTTCCCGGCGACGTCGCAGAAGCCGGGGGCGAGCGAGGGGGGGTGCCTCAAGAACACCGAAACGGGCCTTCCGCGTGGGTGCTGCAGAGGGTGAAGACGGACGAAGATTATCGATCGATCATGGCGGCATCGAAGCGAAACGATGGGCACGCCGAGAACGTGTACATGTGCTTTGCCGGCATGCTAGAGCAGCACTTTTCATTCGACTGGGCCACTAGGTGTCTGGTCGCTCGTATCAACCCTGCGGTCGCTCTCAGGAAGATCCGCGAGTACGCTGCGGTGGCAAACGCCAAAACGCCACCGCTCATCGTGCAGCGCGAAGGGGG